>Ga0160422_10000673_pt1 | contig 20823 bp, 17 predicted proteins | sample Fk160mmetaG_FD_108192 | JGI IMG/M metagenome (GOLD analysis project Ga0160422, IMG submission 108192) | Marine microbial communities from the Central Pacific Ocean - Fk160115 60m metaG | ecosystem: Environmental > Aquatic > Marine > Oceanic > Photic zone | place: The Central Pacific Ocean... | reverse complement strand
CTCTCAGCTTTGGTTCGAAAATTGGAAACTAGATTGCAAGCAGCAAATCAACAAATTGATACTCTTTCAAAAAAAAATAAGAAAGCTAAATGAAGCAATTTCTCAATCTGGGTGAGTTTCTAGATTATGCATGGTCGTTATTGGCGCGTGGCGTCGCAGACCCAAAATCTGTCGTTAAGTACCCTACTTTCTCTACAATTTCTGAAGATGGGTTTCCAACAATGAGAACTGTTGTCCTCAGACGTGCAGACCGAATAGCCAATTGCCTAGAAATTCACACTGACATCCAAACGAACAAAGTATTTTCACTAAAAAAAAATAACCTTGCTGGTCTACATTTTTGGATCCCAAAAGCCAAGTTTCAGATAAGGGCTTCAGTAGTTGTTGATATATTGACAGGGTCGAAAGTTGAGGATCAATGGAATAAAATTCCAATTCAATCTCGCGTTTCTTACGGTTCGATTCCCCCTCCAGGTATGGAAATAGATAGTCCGTTTGATTACCAAAAACATCCTAAGCAAGATAACTTTGCTGTTCTAAGATGTGATATAAGAGAACTCGATCTCTTATACTTGGGAACCTTGCACCAAAGGGCTATCTATACAAACGCCAATCTTTGGGAAGCGAAATGGGTAGCCCCGTAGACTTACACACGGAACGACATATTTTTGTGTAGTTTTTTAAAGGTCCGTTACCGAAACTGTTACTCAATTATAATGGACTGAAAGAGTACAAATCTCATAATAAATTCTGTCAAAATTAAAATTGTTATACTTTAGTTGAATTTGAGAATTGAAAACTGAACTACATTAATTGATTATTGATACTTCAGTAAGCAATAGGAATAATTGATATCCCATATAGAAATTAAATATTTGTAATCAAAGAGAGCTATCGTGACCAATGAACCATAGTGATAGAGAAAAATAGAAGTAAAGTTGCCTTTTTAGGCCTTGGTAGGATGGGTAAGCCTATGGCTGAAAATCTACTTAAGGCCGGTTATACTGTTAAAGCTTATGATATAGATCCAAAAGCTCGAGAGCTCTTCGAAGGTGAATGTGCTAAGAGTTGCTCAGAGGCATTTGAGGGTGCCAACATAGTTATAACAATGTTACCTAACGGCGAAAATGTTCGTAACGTTTTTTTGGATAGTAATAACTTCAAAACGACTGCAAAAAAGTGCGTTGCTTTTGATATGTCCTCTTCCTCCCCATTTGATACCGTTAAGCTCGGTAACATGGTTGATGAACATGTTAAGCTTATGGACGCCCCCGTTTCAGGCGGGGTTTTACGTGCGAAGCAAGGTACACTCAGTATGATGGTGGGGGGGCAATCTAAGCAATTAAAAAAACACGAGCCCTTGCTGAAGGTTTTGACCAGTTCAATTTTTTTATGTGGCCCACTAGGAACTGGTCACGCAATGAAAGCGTTGAATAATTATGTATCCGCTGCGGGAATGATGTCAGCCTGTGAAGCACTATTTGCTGCTCAAACTTTTGGTATCGATCCATCGCTGTGTATTGACATATTGAATGCTTCTACTGGTATGAATTATTCTACAAAAAATAAGATTAAACAGATGATCTTAAGCAAGCACTATAATTCAGGATTTGGAATTCAACTGCAAGCCAAAGATGTGAATATTGCAGAATCCTTTTCCAAAGACTTGGATTTAAAGCTTTCGTTACTCTCAAGTATGTCAAATTTACTCAATATAGTTTCGTCGAAGCTTCCTACGGATGCTGATCACACGGAGATTTTTAAATATTTAGAAAATAAGAACTAAAATAGGAGGATACATTATATGTACAAATCACTCATGGAAAACATAGATATTTTCAAAGGTGATTTTGAGTTCAACAGAGAGATGCGATATTTTGACGGCTCGTTACTCTTAGAGTTTGGCTCAGAATGCTGGAGTTTAAAATTTAGAAACGGCGAGTTACATTCCATAGATCAAGAATTTGAAAAACAACCAAGCTCTGCAAAAATAAAACTAGGGGGAAATCCAGAAGATTGGAATGAGTTACTCAAAAAGAGACCGAAACCATTTTTCCAGTGTTTTCAGTCCGCAGCTGTTAAGCACGGCATGCAGATATCTGATACAAACGAAACATTTGCCTATCTGCCTGGCATAAACAGGTTGATTGCACTTTTGCGGGAAATCAGCGAGGAGAATTCGAATGTCAAAGCATGACCCCATTACTGGTAGATATGTATACCTTAATGTTGAAGATATAGAATATAGAGTTTTTTATGAAGAGGCTGGTAGCGGTATTCCATTAATTTTAGGACACACAGCTGGATCCGATGGGCGACAATACCGACATCTTTTATGTGACAGCGAAATAACACAATACTTTAGAGTCATTGCTTTCGATTTACCATTTCATGGAAAATCTTTACCTCCCTATAGTTACAGATGGTGGGAAGAGGAATATAAGATGACAAAGTCGAAAATGATGGCTTTTCCAAATATCTTGTCTGACGAACTTGAGCTTGATAGGCCTATCTATATGGGTTGCTCGATGGGTGGCCATTTAGCAGTTGATCTTGCATCTAATTACCCGGATCGTTACGACGCTACTATTTCTGTGGAGGGAGCATTAAGATCAGCCGAAGAATACGTAGAAGTTGGCATGTCCGGCATACGCAAAGAGTTCGATAACCCTAATGTGAACCGCACCTCTATTGGAGCTGCAATGATGTTGAACATATCCCCATTTTCTCCGGAACAGAATGTTCGGGAAATACAATGGGAATACTCCTGTGGTGGCCCAGGTATTTTTGCTGGTGACTTGTTTTATTATTATTACGATCATAACATGTCGGATGAAGAAGCTTCAAAAATCGACACAAAAAAATGTATGCTTTATCTACTTACAGGTGAATACGACCCTAATACTTCGCCTAAAGAAACACAGGCACTCGCAGACTTAGTAACTGGAGCAAAATTTTGGCCTATGGAAAAACTTGGCCATTTCCCAGTAACTGAGGATTATGATAAATTTCGAGAATACTTACTTCCAATATTGGATGAGATCAGGACTAATCGCAACTAGGTGTGGGGAAATTACCAATCGACGTGAGATTAACTTTCTGGCAGTGAAGAAACGTCTTGAACTCTTGTTAAATCACTTGGAATAAAAGTGAAACATGATACTGTGATTAAATTGCAGGCGAAAGGGATTTAAACTACTAGCAACAAGTGAAACCAATTAAATTTTTTTTGTGCTCATTTTGTCTGGAGACAGTAAGGATAGAAATTTTTCTTAAATGTAAGGCGCTTCTGTTCCATTTAAATCTTTTTAAGTTAATTTTTATATTCAAAGTATTGTAAATAAACAAAACAGTAATTCAAGGCAGGCGACTGATTTTAGGAATTATTATTAGGACTGGGATCATATTTAATACAATTATGGATAAACGATTTAGAAAGTTTTAATATCTTGAAGATCATTTTTGAGACAGATGTATGAGAATAATAAAAGAACATGATCTAATAGTCAGTATTGCAGAGGCAATGCAGTTCATCTCCTATTTTCATCCAACTGATTTTATTCTCGCCATGAAACATGCTTGGGAAAATGAAAGGAGCCCTACAGCTAAGGCGGCAATTGGCCAAATACTTCAGAATTCACGATTATGTGCCATTGGAAAACGTCCAATTTGCCAGGATACAGGAGTTGCAAATGTAAACATAAAAATCGGTGCGCAGTGCTTCGTTGAATTAACTCATGATCTCCAAACCGCAGTAGATGAAGCTGTTAGGATCGCTTATCTAAAAGATACTAATCCGCTTCGAGCCTCTATAGTTAGTGATCCATTAAATAAACGTGTTAATACGGACGACAATACACCTGCTATGTTATTTGTAGAAATAGTCTCTGGAAATTCTGTAGAGGTTGAGGTTTCGGCGAAAGGAGGGGGGTCAGAGAACAAAACCAAATTTGTAGTTTTAAACCCATCAGATTCTGTGAGTGATTGGGTTGTAGAAACTGTGAGTCAATTGGGTGCTGGATGGTGTCCTCCAGGTATGCTTGGTATCGGTGTTGGCGGAAGCGTCGATAAAGCAATGGTCATGGCAAAGCAGGCACTTAATTTACCAATAGACATGACAGACTTGCTTAAGAAAGGACCAAAAAACAAATTAGAAGCTCTACGGATTGAAATTTATGAACGTGTTAATCAGACTGGTATTGGAGCACAAGGGCTTGGAGGAGATATCACGGTTTTAGACGTAAAAATAAATAGTTTTCCAACTCATGCTGCATCACTCCCAATTGCGTTGATACCAAATTGTGCAGCTACTCGCCACGTAAAATTCAAACTGGATGGAACGGGACCAGCAAATTTTGAGCCTCCCGACTTATCAATCTGGCCTACAAAATTACGGACTGAGGTTTCTAGTTATACAAACAGTTTGAAGCTGGATGAAATTGATGAAAAAATACTTCGGAAATTAAAAGCCGGTGATAGACTTCTTCTAACTGGTAAGCTGTATACAGGTAGAGATGCAGCACACAAAAGAATTTTAGATATTCTTGATAAAGGTGAAAGTTTGCCACTATCATTTAAAGGGCGAGCAATTTATTATGTTGGACCCGTTGATGCTGTAAGGAAAGAGGTAATCGGTCCTGCCGGTCCTACCACAGCTTCTCGCATGGATAAATTTACGGAACAAATTTTAGAAAAAACAGGCTTGAAGATCATGATCGGGAAGGGTGAAAGAAGTTCGGCAACTTGCGATATAATCCGAAAACACAAGGCTGTTTATATGATTGCAGTAGGAGGCGCAGCCTTTTTAATTTCAAAAGCGATTAAATCAGCGAGGGTTGTTGCATTTGAGGACTTGGGCATGGAGGCGATTTACGAATTAAGGGTCAAAGATTTTCCTGTAACGGTTGCTGTAGATTGCATGGGTAACTCTATCCATAAACTCGGACCAGAGCTATGGCGCGAGCGGATAAAATAAACTGCCATTATAGTTGGCATTCTAATAGCAGATATTATAAACTTATTTATTTTTGTTAAACGTACACAAATTATTTAAAATCGTTAGCTTAAATTCGACAAATTTTCTTATGGAATTCAAAATATAAATTAAATTCAAAGTGAGCATGTTGTCGTTAAAAGTATGATAATTTGTTGGTGTGTATATAACTTTTAACCCATTTTCGTATGACATTCCGTCAAAGCTTTCAAACTCTATTTTCTTTAACTCGGGCAATTTCATAAGGGCAAGAGATGATCCACTATAATGCTAACTTAAATTATTACAAAATTTTTGAAAATAGATTTTAAACTAAACATTGAAAGTGGCGGCAAGTTCACCCAACCGCCACTCCTTCTGTATTATGCGTTGACAATCATGTCACCACATTTCCACCCAATTGCCATAGAAGGACAATTAGTATTTGAAGTAGTGATTGCTGGCATCACTGATGCATCCGCCACGCGCAGATTTTCTATACCATGGACTTTTAGCTCAGGTGACACAACTGACTCTGCATTCACACCCATTCTACAAGTCGAAGTAGGATGAAAATAAGTGTTCAAAGACTTTCCAAGGAAGTCTCGCCACTCAGCATCTGTAAGATCGCCGCTCGTACCTGGAAGAGACTCTCTTTTACGGAATTCATTATAAGCGCTATCGCCACCTATATCCCTACAAATCTCTGTAGCACGTTTATACGCAACCCAATCCTGTTCTTCTTTTAAATAATTTGGCTCGATTATAGGAGTGTCTGATGCTAAATTAGACTTTAATTTTACATAGCCTCGCGATAGAGGACGAGCTACTCCGGATAAAACACAATATCCGTCAGTATAATCTAATTTATGACCTGGCGACGCAAACGGTACAGATACATAAAGCATTATCATATCTGGGGCCATAAGCCTGCTATCTGAACGTTCCCACATATAAACCTCAGAATGATTATAATGCGAAACTGGTACTGGACCTTTTGCCTCGTAGTTAACACCAGCGCCAAGAACGTGGTCTTGAAGGCCAATTCCAACAGGCAAGTCAGCGATGGCGTCAATCCCTACTGATTTTAAGTCGCTAGCTATACCTATGCCAGAAAGCATAAGAAGTTTTGGCGTGTCTATTGATCCGGAAGACAGGACTACTTCTTTGTCAGCATTTATAGTTACTGGTTGGCCATTGTGTAAATAAGTAACGCCTGTGCAAGTAGTACCCTTGAAATTTACCTTAATTACTGGAGCATCTGTTAAAACCGTTACGTTCTCCATATCTATCACTGGACGTAAAAATGCTGTCGCAGAAGATTGACGCCTCTGGTCTTTAATATTGAAGTCAACCCAATGCTGCCCAGACATGCGATCTGAGTTAGGCGAGGAAGTCTCTTTGTAACCAAGGGCAGAGCAAGCATCCATGAAAGCATGTGCACCTTCATGTTTATGCTTATCCTCAGGTTGAGTAATGAAAATTGGTCCGTTGGTACCGCGATTTTTTCCCCCAGGTTCATAGGTCTCCATTGCCATAAAGTGTGGAAGCATTTCGTCATACGACCAACCCGTATTCCCCTCGTAAGCCCAATTGTCCCAGTCGCTTCTGTGACCTCTTGCGAATATCATTGCGTTCAAAGCCGATGTTCCGCCTAATACGTTTCCTCTTGGCCACATGTGAGTTCGACCGTCTGCATAGTTTTGGGGAGTTGTTTCAAACCATTTCGTAGCATCTGTTCCAAGAGACGCAGCCCACGATCTAGAGTCATGAACTTCCTCCAAATCATCATTTCGTCCACCCTCAAGTGCTAGAACACTGGCTCCGCTTTTAGCAAGTTGGTGGATAAGTGCAGAGCCTGCCGAGCCTGTACCAACAACAATGTAATCGAAATTACTATTCGGTAGACTTGCTGATTTTGAGGAACTAGCCAAAGCCTTACCAGACCAACTTGTTGCTAGAGCACTGGCCATACCTGCAGTGACTCCGAGGGAAACAGCTCTTTTTATAAATGAGCGTCTGCTCAAATTTCCACGATTATATTGTACGACAGCTTCTTCTAGCGCGCCGTGTTTTTGCTTCATAAAATATGCCATACTTTCTTCTCCATAATAGTTTACATACTTTGGTCTTCGGTTAGTGGGTGGCGGATAAGATATTTGAAAAAACCTTGCACTAGCATGTTTAAATTGTCCTACCGCCATCGACTGGAAGAATAACCCCAGTCAAAAAATTAGCTTCATCGGATGCTAAGCAGAGAGCTGCATAAGCCATATCCTCCGGTTCACAGAGTCTTCCCATCGGAATTGTTGGTAAAAATTTTTCTCTGTTTTCAGGGGTATCGTCCAATCCCATGAAACGCTCTAATAGAGGTGTGGCACCCATAACAGGTGCTAAACCACATACCCTTATAGACTCTGGTGCGAGCTCAATTGCGAGTGCTTTGGTCATCAAGTTCACTGCGCCCTTTGAGGAATTGTACCAGGTCAAACCCGGTCTTGGGCTTATCCCGGCAGTTGAGCCGACATTTATCATTACCCCACACTTTCGTTCGCGCCAATGTGGTACTATCGATTTTGTCATATGAAAAATGCTATCAACATTTATCTCATAAATTCTTTTGAAAGTTGAAAAATCTACATCAAGGGCTGGTTCATTTTTTTGGGTCCAGCCTGCGTTGTTAATTACAATGTCTATTGAACCAAATTCAGCAAGAGTTGTTTGAACAGCATTTTCAATTTCGTTAGCCGAACTCACATCACACTCAACTGCGATTGCATTTTTGCCAATTTGAGAGGCAATTTTTTTTGCACCGTTGAGATTTATATCCAAGCAAGCTACTTTTGAACCTTCAACTGCAAATCTTTTAGCTATCGCAGCGCCAAACCCAGATGCGGCACCAGTAATAATACTATTTTTATTGATTAACTTCATGGTATGGCGCCTAATTTAGTTATATTTGTGAATAATAGTCTTTATTTGCGAGAATTCGTTGAGTGCTTCGAGGCCTTTTTCTCGGCCGTGACCTGATTTTCCACTGCCGCCAAAAGGCAACTCTACGCCCCCACCAGCTCCAAAGCAGTTTATGAATATTTGTCCGCCTCGCAGCGCTTTAGCCATTCTAAACTGTCTATTCCCATCTGCGCTCCATATCGAAGCTACCAATCCATATGGTGTCGAATTTGCTATTCTTGTTGCGTCAGTTTCCGTCTCGAATGAAAGACACGCTAGTACTGGTCCAAAAATTTCTTCTTGAGCGAGGGGATGAAACTCTGAAGATGGTGCAAATAGGGACGGAGTTACGTAAAATCCAGCCTCATTAGCAGTTTCCAAAATTTTCCCTGTTGCTTCAAGTGGTGCATCTGGACTGCCTCCCTGAGCAATGAAGTCCTCTACACGCTGTTTTTGTTTCAAGGAGATCATTGGCCCAAGTTGCCGGTTGTCTTGCCACGGAGCAGCAACCAAACTTGAAAACTTTTCTGCCAATATATCTAAACACTTTCGATAGATGGTTTTCTGTATTAAAACTCGTGAGCCTGCTGAGCATGTTTGACCACCATTCTGAGTGATTCCGGCAACCACCGCCGAAAGAGCGTCTTCGATATTGGCATCTTCAAAGATTATTTGAGGAGATTTACCGCCAAGCTCAAGTGTACATCCAATATGGTTTGAAGCAGCTGCAGCCTGAACCAAAGTCCCAACCTCTGGCGATCCCGTAAACGATAAAAAATTTACGTCTTTATGTTTAGCTAAAGACGCACCAGCTTCCTCACCATAACCCGTTACTAGGTTTACTGTGCCATCAGGAAACCCAACCTCTGTTGCAATCTGCGCTAACAAAATTGGTGTTTGGCATGCGTCCTCAGCTGGTTTTACCACAACTGTATTTCCAACTGTGAGTGATGGCCCAACTGAGCGCGCGAACATTTGAGCAGGATAATTCCAAGGTATTATGTGACCGGTGACACCTAAGGGCTGCCGAATTGTTTGTGCATGAAAATTTTGTAAAAATTGTAGAGTAGACCCATAGTGCTTATCGGCGGCTCCGCCATAAAATTCAAAATATCTAGCACATGCTAATATGTCTGCTTGAGCCTGGCTCATAGGCTTACCCGTATCTCTAGCCTCGACTTCTGCTAATACATCTTTCTTTTTCAGAATCTCTGCGGATAAGTTTTGAAGGAGCCTACCGCGATCAGTAGCATTTAAATTTTGCCAAACAGCACTATGAAATGCACTACGTGCTGAATGTACTGCTTGATCTATATCGTTGTCGGTGGCGGCCGAAATGAAATCATATACTTCGGCATTGCTTGGATCAATTACCGGAATGATACCATTTTTTTCTGCGGATACCCTAGAACCTGATATTAAACAGGTTTGGGCATTACGCATTTCTAAATTTTCCCCCACTCTCAGCGTAGCCTTTCATTAAAAGTTAGAAATCCATCTAGTCTGCTAACTGACTATAATTTCACGGTAATGAGAGAATTGCGCTGAAACAATCTGCTGGGTTTTTATGGGGGTTATAGGAAAAATCTATAGGACTTTATACTTTTGACAGACGTATTGAAAGCAAGAATTTATTGAATGCTACTGCCCTGCCACAATCCGCGCGACACTAATTCTACAACTACCGAATGTATAACTTCTTCAACTTTTAGCATCGCGGCGGTGGGTGGTTTTTTCAAGTTTTTGACAAAAAAGACGGATCTGTCAATAGAGGGATTTATTATAGGGGCGCTTACTAGCTCACGTCTGCTTTCAAAATCATATGTCGCTGCCGGTGGAAGAATTGTATAAGCACTCCCTCTCGCTACCAACGACTTAATTTGGGAAAGAGAGTCCATCTCAGCAAATATCTTTACGGGAGATCCGGCTAATTTAAAAGCCCGTGTTACCAAATTTCGTAAACCATGATCTGTCGATGGAAATACAAATTCCAGGTTTCCTAACGACTTTAACTCAATAGGCTCGTTTGGGGGCGACTCTAATGGCCATGTATCTGCTGCGGCATAAAATTTAAGGGATTCTCTCAATAGATATTTATGATCAAAGTTTCTCAAATTATTATTTTCGTAAAGTATCGCCATATCCAGATCATCGTTTTCAAGCATTTGATTGATAAATCCACTCATAGACTCCACTAGCCGCAAATTAATTTCCGGATGTTCATGGCAAATTGTTTCCTGCAATGGAACTGACAAAACCATGGAAACAGAGCTTGGAAATCCTATAACCACACTTCCACTTATATTAGAGCCAACCGACCTTACCTCTTCTACGGCAGATGAAACTAATGCTAAAATTTCATTACAATGACTTTTAAATTGCTTGCCAGCTAATGTCAGGGTGACACCGCGAGACGTCCTTGTGAATAACTCTGTGTCGAGACTATTCTCCAAATTTTTTATTTGTTGTGACAACGATGGTTGAGCAAGATTTAGACTTGCTGCTGCGGATGCGACAGACCCGTGCTCGGAAACTGCTAGGAAGTATTTAATCTGTTTTAAGTCCACCTAAATCCCCCGTAGTTTTATGTAATGCCCTTTCCGTCGTTTACCAATCGCAATTTACAGAAAGCGAAAGCCGTCTAAGGATGCTAAACTTCTGCCTTATCATTCTTATTATGATAAACATCATTACTGTATTAATTTATAAAGTATTTAAATAATAACAAACTTAACGTTTAATCTTTAAGATAAATTTTAAGCTGGCTGTACTACTGCCAAAAGAAAACTCTGATTTTACAGCGGGCTAGTAGTCAGATGTTATACAATAACTGGTACTTAGTCAATAGATCTTTGCTATACCACATAAAGGTTATTTGTAATTGCAAAAATTGGAACTGTGCAGAAACCTATGCATGTCTTTGGGGGAAAGCTATGGGTGCACTAGATAACGCTTTGGTCGTTTCATTAGAACATGCAGTAGCCGCGCCATATGCATCTTGTAAATTAGCTGACGCAGGGGCCCGCGTAATAAAAGTGGAAAGGCCTGAAGGTGACTTTGCTCGCCAATACGATCACCTTGTCAATGGACTCAGCGCATATTTTGTGTGGCTTAATAGAGGAAAAGAGTCAATTGCTTTAAATTTGAAAAACGAGACCGATAAGCATTTGTTGACTAATATGATTGGAGAGGCAGATGTATTCATTCAAAATTTGGGACCAGGTGTTGCCGAAAAATTAGGCTTTGGTGTGGAAGATTTGAGTGTAAAATATCCAAACTTAATTACCTGCTGTATCTCGGGCTATGGTTCGTTTGGTCCGGCTCAATATCAGAAAGCTTACGATTTATTAATCCAAGCAGAGACTGGTCTAAGCGCGATTAATGGGGTTGGTGATGCTCCAGCAAGAGTTGGGCTATCTATTTGTGATATTTCAGCTGGTATGACTGCGTACCAAGCAATCTTAGAGGCATTCATAGAAAGAAATGTGACTGGTGTAGGTCGTAACATAGAAGTATCTTTGTTTCACGCCACGGCTGACTGGATGAATGTTCCATACTTACAGTTTAAATACGGTGGCAGAAAGCCGGCCCGGGCGGGATTGATGCATCCAACAATTGCTCCATATGGGGCATTTATGTGCAAAGATAAGAAGGTTATATTGATAGCAATACAAAATGAGCGAGAATGGCAGTCATTTTGTGCCAACGTATTGAAAGAACCGGAAGTAGCTATCCTAGAGGATTTTGCCTCAAACACAAAGCGGGTCGAGAATAGAGTACGCCTTGATGGTTTAGTTCAGTCATTTTTTGAGAGCCGGGATTTATTGGATAATCTCGAACTATTGAATGCAGCAGACATTGCTTACGGTAAATTCTCTGAAATGGAAGATTTCGTAGATCATCCTCAAAATAATTTTATTGACGTCAAAACGCAAAGTGGCGTGGTGAAGATGTTGGCCCCAGCTGACTGGACTGAAGATCAAAGAAAGAGGTCCATTTCGCTGCCCGAGCTAAATGAACACGCAGATAAAATTCGAAGTGATTTTTCGTGATTTGAAAGTAAATATATTATCAGTTGCGTTATCGAATTAGGTTTCATTCGTCTAAACTGTATAAAAACTTTTTTGTTATCTCTTCTATCTAAAAAACTGCCGTAGCAAGTTTTGTTAAAAACCTTAAAGAAAACTTGAGTTATGACTACGGCATAGGCTCAACCTATACCTTTTATAGCTAATCATGATCTTCCACATAGGCACGTAAAAAATACGATGAGGTCGTACGCGTAGTGATTTGATTGCCTGTTTTAATTAAGACGCACTCTTATTCCTCACTAATTACACTATGAAAAGGAGCGATTATGTACAGAAAAATATTATACTCTGCACTTGCATCAGCATGTATATCTGGAATGACATCGTTTGCATTCGCAGATGGCCACCAAGGCCTGTCAGAACTACCTGATAATTTGGTGTCTGCATATGACAACGTTGATGCAGGTCAACCAATCGAAGCCTCGAAGTATCGGGATTGGCAGCCTCGTTCGGCACCACCTTGGAAAATAGGATATGCCAGTTCTTACGCTGGTAATACATGGCGCGCCGAAGGAATGAAACGATTGATGGAAGTTATGCTTCCGGCTTACAAAGCTGCTGGCTTAGTGTCTGAAATCAAGGTCACCCAGTCAGATTTAAATGACGCACGGCAAATTCAGCAAATAAGGCAGCTTGTTGACGAAGGTGTAGATGCTATTATCGTTTGCTGCTCTAACCCCGTTGCGCTTAACAAGGCTGTGAAATACGCCTATGATAAAGGCGTGGTAGTATTCTCCTACTCCGGGTATCTCACATCACCGTTTGCTTTGAATGCTTCGTCTAACTATACTGATGGAGGATACCAGATTGCTAAGGCTTTGATAGAGGAAGTAGGTGGGTCTGGAAATTTTCTTTTAGTTAGTGGTATACCTGGAGCTGCATCATCTGAAAGCTTTGACACAGGCGCGAAAAGAGCGTTGGAAGAATTTCCCAACGCAAAGCTAGTTGGGCAGGTTGCCGGAAATTGGACCGACCAAGTAGCGCAAACTGAGGTTCAGAAATTCCTCGCTACTAATCCAGCCCAGATCGATGGTATCATAGCTCAGGGGTCTCAAGAAACTGGTATTTTAAAGGCCGTTCTTCAATCTGGACGTGATGTTATGCCCATATCTTTAGCAGGGTCAGCTGGTGCTGCCTGCTATTTAAAGAAGAATCCGGGCTGGATTAGTCATGCATTCCAAATTTGGCCACCAGGTGATGAAATGGAATTGGGCTTTAATGCTGTTATTCGTACTTTACAGAACCAGGGACCCAAAGTTCAGTCGATCTTGCGTCCAGTTTACAGAGTTGAGGCTTCGGATTATACCGCCTCGCTGTCAAGCGATTGTTCCATCGATAGTAAAGAATATATCCAACCTGGTATAGATGTATGGTTCGACAACGACAGAGCTGCAGGTTACTTTTTGAGGCCTAAAGATCCACTAAAATAATTGTTATTGTTATAACTTTTTCAATCCCGGAAGCTAAGTTTTCGGGATTGATATTTTATTAAAAGGAAAAAATTAAATTTGAATAATATAAGACTAGAAAATGTTTGCAAATCTTTTGGTGAAACAGTTGCTTTAGACAATGCCTCTGTAGAAGCAAATCCAGGAGAGATTCATGCTATTATCGGAGAAAACGGTAGTGGCAAAAGTACTCTTGCAAAGATTATGTCCGGAATAGTTTTAGCAGACAGTGGTGATGTAAATGTTTTGGGTGTTACTCCATACTCACCACTTCAGGCTATGAGTGCTGGTGTAATGACAGTCCATCAGGAAGTGCTAACCGCAGACAGTCTGACAGTTTATGAAAATATTTTTCCTAGTTATGAGGGTGTTTTTAAAAATTCTCTGACAACTGTTGAAAAAATTGAAAAGAGCTCCGAACTCTTGTCAAAGCTTGCAGACAAAAATATCTCTCCCTTACAACCGGTTAAAAGCCTTAGTTTATCGGATAAACAATGGATAGTCATTGCGAGAGCCTTAGTCAAAAAGCCTAAAGCTCTGATTTTTGATGAAAGCTCTGCTGCACTAGATCTGAATGGAACTGAAAGGCTGCATTCAGAAATGATTAATTTGAAAAACAGTGGTTCATGCGTAATATTAGTCACTCACAGAATTTCAGAATTGGTAAAGATTACTGACACTGCAACAGTGCTTAGAGATGGTAAATCCGTAGATAGGTTAGAAAAAAAACAAATTAACGAAGATAGAATTCTAAAGCTAATGTCTGATCCAACGCTTAGAAAACAAAAGTCTTCAAAACTGGGTAAAAAGAAGTTTGTTGATCAACCATCCATATCATTCAAAAATTGCAAGATTTCTGCAGACAGTTCTGAATTTCATTTTGATGCTCGTAAAGGACAAGTGATTGGCATTGCGGGACTGGAAGGGGCAGGACAAGAGAAATTTATTACTGCTTTAGCTGGAATTAATATGCTACATGCTGGTAAAATGAGTTATCGGCTGTCTGAGGACGATGAGTTTGTTATCTCTTCTCTTAAGAAAGCAACAGATCTCGGAATTGTTTACGTTTCAGGAGACCGAAAGAAGGAAGGTATCTTTCCTAACCTATCTATTTTAGAAAATTTTTCTTTAGGTTTAGCGGATACTTTCAATAAGTTTGGGATATTAAAATCAGATAGTACTCTAAAAATTTTAGAAAACGAGCGTGATCGTTTGAGGATTAAGTGGCAAACCCCTTTAAACCCAATAACTACGCTATCAGGTGGCAATCAACAGAAAGTCTTAATAGCTCGCGCTTTTGCTAGCGATCCATCTGTTATAGTTTTAAATGATCCTGCTAGGGGTGTCGATATTGCCACCAAGCAAATGCTATACAAAAACCTGAGAAGTTTTGCTGATAGAGGTGGAATTGTTATTTATCTGTCATCAGAATTGGAAGAGTTTTATCATTTTACAGACAGAGTAGATATATTTTTTAATCAAACAATCTATGCCTCTTTGACTGCGGAGGAATGTGACGAAAATAAATTATTGTCCAGTATGTTTGGCCTTAATGAAGCCCAGAAGCATAGCAATAAGGGGTTAACTCTTTAATGTTCAGTCACGAAAAATATAAACATTTGTATATACCCGCAGCACTTGTGACTATTCTTCTGATAATATGCGCATTCAGAGCCCCACAGTTATTTACTTCCGTTGGATTAGCAGGAGCTATATTGGTATCGGCTCCTTTGATTTTGGCCTCTATTGCTATTACGCCGATTGCGATGGCAGGTAGGGGTGGGGTAGACTTATCTATTGGCCCTGCCATCGGCTTTGTAAATGTAACTATAGTGACCTTTCTAGTAGGTCTTGAACTGCAAAGTCCTTTGGCAGTTTTCAGTTATGCCATAGTCGTAGGATGTATATGGCAACTTCTATTAGCTGCAATGATAGTTTTTTTGAGAGTTTCTCCTATTTTGGTTTCGCTTTCTGGATTTTTAATTCTTCAGGGCGTAAATCTGACAATACTTCCCCGGCCTGGAGGATTTGCACCGGATTGGCTCTCTGACTGGGGATATGGCACGGAATTGAATAGTCCTGTTCTCTATGTTTTGCTTTCAGCTTTCTTACTTTGGTATTTATTTTGCCGTACTCCGTTGTACGAGAGTATGCGTTTATTAGGATCTGATGAAAGAACAGCTTATACATCTGGCGTTAAAATAAATTTAGTAAGGTTTTCCGCTCATATAGTGGCAGGAATATATACTGGATTAGCTGCAGTTTGTTTAACTGGACTGATTGGATCGGGTGACCCTAGTCAAGGCAATACTTACACGCTCCAGGCCATAACGGCACTGGTGCTCGGCGGCACTTCTCTGGCAGGAGGTAATGGCGGAGCACTTGGCTCTATTCTGGGTGCGCTTGCAATGTTTCTTATATTTGTCGTTCTTAGTTCTTTTAACTTTGGCGCTATTTCCGGTTTTATGACTGAACTTACATACGGATTGATTCTAGTTATCTCCTTGCTGTTAACAATCTTTACCGGTCGGATAGTCTGGGAGAAAAATTCATGACAGGTCAATCTACCTTTTCATTTTTAAGAACTTTTAGCGATAAAAAGGGCATAGTGCTTGGAATCATACTTTTATTACTGTTGTTTTTGGTGGGATCAGTATTGGTTGAAGGTTTTAACTCAATCAATAATCTAAGATCTATACTTCTATTGGCCTCATTTCTCGGTATTGCTGCACTTGGTCAGACGCTTGTAGCATTACTTGGGGGTCTAGATCTTTCAATACCGTTTGTGATTGGAGCAGCCAATATTTTGCTGGCATATCTATTTGGAACAAACATTCCACCAATTCTCTGCATTATGATCATTGCTTTAATGGGCTTAATTCTAGGCCTTTTAAATGGGTTTCTAAGTTTTCGGTTACAGGGTCAAGCTCTAATAATGACCCTAGGTGTTGGTTTTGGGATAGTTGGAGCCGCACAGATTTTTACTACTGTGGGATCTCAATACTCCGGAACCGTTTTTAGCGATGTTCCACAATGGTTCGCAAACATAGCGTCCATAAATGGTAAAATATTTGGTGCATCTGTACCACCCGTGGTAGTTTTGTGGTTTGTAATGTCTCTAATCACAGTTTTAATTATGAATAAAACAAAGATCGGGCGTGAGTTTTATGCAATTGGTGGTAATCGCACTGCAGCATCACGTCTTCAAATATCTGAATTCAAAATGTGGTTAACAGCATACGGAACATCAGGGCTTACTGCTTCATTAACTGGTATGTTGTTATTGGGCTTTTCTGGAGGGGGATTTGCTGACGTTGGAGAGGGCTTTCTTTTTACAACAGTAGCGGCGGTTGTGGTTGGCGGAACTTCTCTTCTTGGTGGAACAGGTGGATATGGAGCAACAATTATTGGGGTTCTGGTCCTTCAAGTTCTCACGTCTGTTTTAGTCGGACTGGGATTAAATTATGCCGCACAACAGACGGTTTTTGGCTTACTTATACTACCAATGGTTGCACTTTATGCTCGCAGCCCACACATCCGCTTACAAATATAATAGGAGTTTTAAAAAATGAATGAAATGGGAAATAAAAAGCAGTACAAAATTGATTTTGACGGTCCTTACATGATGTCCATAGATGGACAATTAGTGGGCTCTAACTCAACTTTTGAAGTTTATAATCCGGCGTCTGGTGCTGTGATTGTACAAGCACCAGCTGGAAGCAAAGATCAAATGGAGGAAGCAATTGCCTCCGCAAAAAAAGCACAACCAGCATGGGCAGCACTCTCGCATGCTGAAAGAAGCTCATACGTTTCTGCATACGCCGATGCCCTCGATGCGAACATTGAGGATATCATAACTCTCCTCACTACAGAACAGGGCAAGCCACGGCATTCAATGGCAAAAACAGAGGTTGAAGCGGCAATATTCTGGGTTCGGGAAGTTGCCAAAAGAGAGTTAAAGTCTGAAATTATTGAGGAGAACGAGGATCATGTAGTTGAAATTTCTCACACTCCTCTTGGGGTAGTTGGCGCAATAACTCCCTGGAACTTTCCTATTTTATTGGGGCTTTGGAAAATTGCACCGTGTCTGATTACAGGTAATACGATGGTTATGAAACCCTCACCTTACACGCCGTTAGGTACACTTAGGTTTGGTGAAATAGCACAAAAAGTTTTTCCGCCCGGTGTGCTCAACATTGTTTCTGGAGGAAATGATCAGGGACAATGGATGACAGAACATCCTGATATCTCAAAAATTTCTTTTACCGGTTCAACGGCTACCGGGAAAAAAGTAATGGCTTCTTCTTCCTCAAACCTTAAAAGAATTACGCTTGAATTAGGTGGTAATGACCCAGCAATTTTACTCCCTGGTACAGATTTTGAGCCATTGATACCAGTCTTGTTTGATGCCGCATATGGAAATGCTGGTCAATGGTGTATTGCCGTCAAGCGATTGTACGTACATGAAAGTCAACATGCTGACTTTGTTAAAAAATTCGTTGAATATGCATCTACTAAAAAGGTTGGAGATGGGATGGATCCATCAACAGACATTGGACCAATTCAAAACAAAATGCAGTATGAAAAACTTTGTTCACTATTTGATGATACAAAAGAAAATGGCTATGACGTGAAGCTTGGAGGAGATATAGACCAAACTTTGGAGGGTAATTTTGTGCCTATAACAGTAGTCGATAATCCACCAGAAGAAAGCCGAGTGGTGCAGGAAGAACCTTTTGGGCCGATATTACCAATACTCTGCTACAAAACTGTTGATGAAGCGGTACGCAAAGCGAATGACACCGATTACGGATTAGCGGCATCTGTTTGGGGACCTCATCGAGAAGATGCTATTGATATAGCTAAACGCATAGAAGCCGGCACTGTTTGGGTTAATGAAATACACATTCACGGTATCGATATACCTTTTGGAGGTCATAAGCAATCCGGGATGGGCGTAGAAAATGGACAAGAAGGGCTAGCTGAATTTACAAATACGAAAACCTATATGTTTAAAAAATGAAATTGATCTCAGAACATCTAGTTATATCTAGATGTTCTGAGATGTTAAAATCAAGTTTTGCAGATTATTTTAACCGTTTTGAATGTCCAAAATAACAAATTTACTGAAAATGATTTCATATAGATGAAACTTAAAATTGATATTTTTTCGGATCCAATCTGCCCGTGGTGTTTCATTGGTCAAAAAAGTCTAGACGTTGCTTTAAACAGTTTTAGCCACTCGTATAAGTTACGCTGGCATCCGTTTCAAGTTTTTCCAAATGCACCTAAAAGGGGTATGGACCCTAATAGTTACCTTCTTCAAAGATTTGGAGGCGCTGAAAATGTGCAGCATGCCAATACAATCCTAATGAACGCTGCAAAAAGAGTGGGTATTGATATTGATTTTAGAAATATTTCTTTGATACCAAATTCCTTTGATGCTCACAGATTGATCTTATGGAGTTATTTAACAGGGACTCAGGCTGTTGCAGTTCGATCATTATTCGAAAAATACTTTATTGAGGGAAAAGATATTAGCAATCATAAAATTTTGTTAGAAATCGTCAATCAGTTGAATCTTGACCCGAGTGAAATCGAGCAGCTTCTGAATTCAAATCAAGATTCTGATCGACTTAAATTACACTTAAACCTGGTGAGGGAATTTGGTATATCTGGTGTTCCAACCTATATACTGTCAGATCAAAAGATCATAAAGGGTTGTCAGAGTATATTGGCCTGGCGCAATATAATAAAAAAACAAAATTTATCTTGAAGAGTAAGTTAACGACGATTTGACAAAGAATTATATTCCGTACTTAAAAATTGAGTTAAATTTGCAATACTTTGATAGGCTGACTTAGTGTAAAAATGCTTTAATCGAGTTATATAATCATATCGTTATTTTATAAGTTTGAGAGTTTATCGTGTGGATTAAAATTTTAAGTTACTTAATTGAGCCGCTCATCAGAATTGGGCACCTTGAGATTGAGTTTCCGGGAGGAGAAGTTCGTACTTTTGGCCAAGCTAGTGATAGTAAGGTTAAGGTCACTATCAATGATTTTAAAACTTTGCGAAGTTTGGTTTTAAATCCGGATCCTGCGCTGGGAGAGGCTTACATGGACAAATCTATTGTCATAGAAGACGACAATTTGTATGGCCTTTTAAGTTTATTTGCGAAAAATATCGCTAACCAACCAGATAGTCGTATGTCAAAATTTTTGGCTTTCAAAAGCAAATTAATGTTCTGGTTTCAAAAAAGTAATTTGCCCACGCGTTCTAAAAAAAATGTGGAGCATCATTACGATTTATCCCCCGAGCTTTACAAATTGTTCTTAGACAAAGATCAACAATATTCTTGTGCGTTCTTTCAAAAAGAAGATGACTCTCTCGAGCAAGCTCAGATAAATAAAAAACAGCACATTGCAAAAAAGTTATTGCTGGAACCAGGTATGACTGTTCTTGATATCGGCTGTGGTTGGGGCGGTTTATCATTATCATTGGCTAAGCACTATGACGTCAATGTGCTCGGAATTACTCTCAGTGAGGAACAAAAATTAATTGCTGAGGCAAGAGCTATCAGAGAGGGTTTACAAGATAAGGTAAATTTTAAACTTTTGGATTATCGAACTGACTGTGGCACTTTTGACAGGATTGTATCGGTAGGCATGTTTGAGCATGTTGGTACTCGAAACTACAAAGACTATTTTGACGCAATTCGAAATAAACTTAAGGAAAATGGGATTGCGTTGGTCCACACAATTGGTAGGATGTCTCCTCCCGGTAATAATAGTCCTTGGCTGGAAAAGTATATTTTTCCTGGAGGTTATACCCCTGCTCTGTCAGAAATGGTTGCGAGTGTCGAGAAAAACTATCTTTGCATTACTGACATTGAGGTTTGGCGTCTACACTATGCCAAAACACTATGTCACTGGCATTCAAGGTTCACAGAAAATGAAGAACAAATAAGACAAATATATGACGATAGATTTTGCCGTATGTGGCGTTACTATTTAATCGCCTCGGAGATTTCATTTCGGCACTATCAACATGTAGTTTTTCAGGTACAAATAACCAAAGAACAAGAGGCTGTTCCTTTAACAAGAAATTATCTTTATTAAAATTAAATGGCTCCGGCGGTTGGGATCGAACCAACGACCAATTGATTAGTTGGTTATCGTTTAAAATCAATAGGTTAGAAATTATAGGTGTTAAAAACTGTTAATGTAAATAGTCAGTAGTTGATTGCTGTTAGGTGTTGATAATAACACTTGGTTTGCCAATCCCTAGCCTGGTTTAACTAAGAGGCTTTATCAATACTTTGCATTTTTAACGACTGACTAGGTTTTTAAACGGTTTT
>Ga0160422_10000672_pt1 | contig 20837 bp, 24 predicted proteins | sample Fk160mmetaG_FD_108192 | JGI IMG/M metagenome (GOLD analysis project Ga0160422, IMG submission 108192) | Marine microbial communities from the Central Pacific Ocean - Fk160115 60m metaG | ecosystem: Environmental > Aquatic > Marine > Oceanic > Photic zone | place: The Central Pacific Ocean... | reverse complement strand
GTTGAATTAATTAGTTGATGATTTTATAAATTTTTACAGTCTGGAATAAAATTATCCCCTCGTGCTAATTATAAATCATTCTTGACTTTTTCTCTTGAATCAAAAAGATCTTATAACTAAATACTTAATTGTTAATTATAAAATTTTTCTTCATCAAAAAATTTATTTCAATTCAAGTGATTAAAATATTACATGAGGAATCATTTTAAGAATTATTTAAATTAATAATTTTTTCATCTAATCCCAGTTTATTTTTTTTATTTAAAAAAACTTTTTTAAAAGGTTACTAAATGTAAGTCAAAAGGTTAATATATAATCTTAAGGTTTATTAATTCCTATGGCAAAAGATACAAAAATTATTAATTCCGACGAGAGTAATGTTTCTGAAAAGGAGGAAGGTCAGGCTAAACCAGAAATGAATACATCCAAGACAATGACTCTTGAGGATATGAACAAATCGATTGATTTAATTCAAGATTTTGAGAATTCCCAATTAAAAAAAGATTTACCTGAAATCTATGTTGGAGACACTGTAAAGGTTGGTGTAAAGATTACAGAAGGGAACAAGGAAAGAGTTCAACCTTATGAAGGAGTTGTTATTGCAAAAAGGCATGGAGGACTAAACCAGACTATTACTGTAAGAAGAATTTTCCAAGGAATTGGTGTTGAAAGAATATTTATGCTACATAGTCCACAAGTTGCCTCTCTAAAAGTTGAACGTAGAGGTAAAGTAAGAAGGGCTAAACTTTTCTATTTAAGAAATAGAGTAGGTAAAGCCACACGTGTTAAACAACGCTTCGACCGTTAGAGTTGTAAAGTAAATTCAACTTATTGGTCAATCAGGCGCTTATAATCATTTTAATGCGCCGTTAGTTCAGTTGGTAGAACGCAGGTCTCCAAAACCTGATGTCGGGGGTTCAAGTCCTCCACGGCGCGTTACAATCAACATCTTGTAAATTTAATTTTTTTTGAAATGGAGTTAGACCTTCAACCAGGGGATGTAGTAAAAGTCCTAGAATCAGCAGCTCTCGGATGGGTAAGGGCAAGAGTTATTAGAGTTAAATCTGGAGGTAGGGTCGTAGTACAAAGCGATCAAGGTAGAGAATTCACAGCTCGAGGCAACCAAGTTCGCTTGATCGAACCTGCAGGATTCAGACCATAAGTGTAAACACTTTTTCAAATAATTTTTGATGATTCAAATTTTATAAAAAAAAGTTTTTATTACAAGAACATTACTTCAGCTTTATCATCTGATAATTTAGAATTATTGCATAAAGCAATTTAACTTGGGACCGTAGTTCAACTGGTTAGAGCACCGCCCTGTCACGGCGGAAGTTGCGGGTTCGAATCCCGTCGGTCCCGTTACTAATAAGCAATTTATTTGGAAAATCGTTTAAGACTGGCACCTAGTCCGACAGGACCCTTTCACATAGGAACAGCTAGAACAGCCTTATTCAATTGGCTATATGCAAAAAAAACAGGAGGTAAATTTCTTATCCGCATAGAGGACACGGATAAAAATCGTTCTAAAACTGAATACACAAAAAATATATTAGATGGTTTAAAGTGGCTAGGTTTGGATTGGGATGAAGAGCCAATTAACCAAAGTATGAGAAGTGAAATACATAAAGATTCTATTAAAAAGCTATTAAGAGAAGGTAAGGCTTACAGATGTTTTACTACTGAGGAAGAAATAAAAAGTCTTAGAGAAGAGCAAAAAAGAAAAGGATTACCTCCAAAACATGATAATAGACACAGATCCCTAACTAAAGAAGAAATTGAAAGATTTATTTCTGAAGGAAAGACTTCCGTCATTAGGTTTATAATAGATGATCTCACAGAAATAAAATGGGATGATCAGGTGAGAGGTGAAATTTCTTGGCAAGGAAAAGATCTCGGAGGAGATATGGTCCTCTCTAGAAGAGCAAATGGTTATGAGATAGGTGCACCTCTATATAACCTTGCAGTGGTAATTGATGATAACTTTATGAATATAAGTCATGTTCTAAGAGGAGAAGATCATATTTCTAATACCGCAAAACAAATATTAATCTACAAAGCTTTGAATTTTTCTTTGCCAAAGTTTTCTCACACACCTCTAATACTTAATAGTGATGGGAAAAAACTTTCAAAAAGAGATTCTGTAACTTCAATTGATGATTTCAGAAAAATGGGGTATTTACCAGAAGCTTTATCAAATTACATGGCATTATTGGGATGGTCAATTAAAACAGGTTCTAGTGAAATCCAATCTATTTTTGAAATATCTCAAAATTTCTGTCTAGATGACATTAATAAAGCTGGAGCAAAATTCAGCTGGGATAAACTTAATTGGATAAATTCACAATATATAAGAAAAATGGATGTAAACATCTTATATTCAATTTTCAAAAAATATTGGAAAAAAAGAAAATGGCAAAATATTTCAGAATCATATGGTTTAAAATTAACCGCCCTTCTTCAAGAGTCAATTATTGTTTTGGAAGATATCCTTGATCAATCAGAGCCCTTTTTCGTAATTCCAAGAATCGAGAAAACAGGGCTTGAATTCTTAAAACAAAATGAGTTAAAAAAACCTTTGGGAGATATTTTAGATTTACTTAATCAAAACAACCAAAATTTAAGTAAAATTTTCGCAAAAGAATTAATAAATGATATTTCAAAAAAATATTCATTGAAAAAAGGGATTGTTATGAAAGGAATAAGAGTTGCTTTGTTTGGGTGTTTAAGTGGACCAGATCTATTAACAAGTTGGGAATTATTTTCTATGAAAAATGAAGATTCATTCAGAATTGAAAGGAGCTTAGATTTTATTTAATTTTTTTGAATCAATTAAATTTAGGAAATCTGCTAGAGGTTTAGCTGTTAATCCTTGTATACCAACTGTCATCAGAATCGTAAGAAACACCAATCCTTGTAGCCTTCCTGCACCAAGTACACCAGCTTGCTCAAGCCTTATAGAAAAAAGAGATGCTACTGCTGCAGTTACTATTCCTCTTGGAGCCAACCAAGCAAGAAATATTCTTTCCTTAATATCTAAACCTTGTCCTATTGTTGCTAAAGAAACGGAAATAGGTCTAACAATTATCATCATTAGAAGCACGCAAATAACCCCACCCCACCCTAAAGGACTTAATTCACTCCAAGAGACATCAGCAGCCAGAAGCGGAAATAAAACTGTAATTGCCAATTGAGCGAGTTCTCCAATTAAATTATCTAATCTTTCCTTATCAATAACTTCTCTTTTCCCAACAATAAAACCTGCTGCCACAGAGGCTGGCAAACCAGACTCAGGCAAAAAATACTCACAAATACCATAGACTAAAAAAATAATTCCAACTGTAACTTGAAGTTCTAATCCGAATGAAGAATCATTTTTAATTTTCTTGAGAATTTCAGATAAAAACCAGCCAGCAATTATTCCTATTAAGACACCACCTCCCAACCTTTGCATTAGAGCAATGAAGACTTCTTGTAATCCATGCAAATCGCCTAAAAGAAGTTCCAGTAATAGGAGTGCTAATACAGCGCCAATTGGCTCTAATACAAGGCCTTCGGCTTTTAAAACATCTGACAATGGAGAAGCTAATTTAATCTGCTCCACTAAAGGAGATATAACCGTAGGCCCAGTCGCTAATACAATTGCGCTGTAAACACCAGCTACTGGCCAAGATAAACCCGCAAATAAATGAGCAACCAAAATACCACCTGCCAAAGAGATGATTAGTCTTAAAATAGAAATCCTTAAAACAGTATCTCGTATATTTCCCTCTGGTAACTTTAAATTTAAACCCCCTTCAAAAAGAACTAAGCAGACTAGCAAGCCTACAATTGTTTCTAATCCTTGCCCTAAATCTAGAGGTTCAACAAAGCGAAAACCTGAACGACCTATAAATAAACCAGATAAAAGGAGTATTACAACGCTAGGAAATCCAGTAATAGAAGAAACCAAACGAGCTAAAGCTCCTGCAAAAACAGTTATTCCCCATAATAATCCAAGCCTCTCAGGCGTCATATAATTTTCCGATAATAAAAAATATCAATTTATTTGATTAAATCAATAATAATAACTTTAGTCCACCTATCAAAAAACTTTTAATAATCTGAAGAAGATTATTTTCAGATTTCTAAAAAGAAATTAGCAAATTTCTCAAGAGGAAAATTTATTAATTAATGTTATCAAAATCAAAATAAATCCTATTCCAACAGTTGCCATTCGTCCATTCCATATTTCTGCTTGTGGAGTAAAACCTCTTTTCCAAAGGTTTAATTCTGATTTGTCAACAAAACTTTCGGAATTATTAAGAAGATTTTTAGTCTCTTCATTAATCCCGTTAATTTTTTTGTTCATTTGAGTTTCTTTAGAAGGGTGGATTTGAGTCATAAAGTGAGGATGCTTGATCTATAGGAAGTCTTGCTGAAACACCAAGTTTTAAAGAACTTTCAAAATCCCCATAACTTAGGCGCCACAAAGCTGCCGCTCCAATCATTGCTGCATTATCTGTGCAAAGGGATAACGGTGCTAAATGAACTTTAATGGATTTTTTATCCGCTTCCATAATCATCATGTTTCTTAATGTTTTATTCGCAGCAACACCACCAACAACAACTAAATCATTTAATTTATTATCAATAGTACATTTAAGGGATCTATCTACTAAAACTTCTGCGACTACTCTCTCAAAGCTTGCAGCTATATCATTAATAGGCAGATCTTCTTCATTATTATTTAATTTTTCAGTAAGTCTCAATACTGCAGTTTTTAATCCACTAAATGAGAAGTCATATTTGAAAAAGCCACCATTTTTATCTGAAATCCTGCATTTTGGCAAATTAAACCGTAATGAATCCCCATCTTTTGCAACTCTCTCAATCTCTGGGCCTCCCGGATAACCAAGTCCAAGAAGTCTCCCAACTTTATCGAAAGCCTCTCCTGCAGCATCATCATGACTTCTTCCGAGTCTTGACATTTTCATGTCTTTACCAACTTTTATAAGCTCCGTATGTCCTCCGCTAACAAGTAATACAAGGAAGGGAGGGGTAGGATATTGTTCTGAAAGAAATACCGAAGAAAGATGTCCCTCAAGGTGATGAATGCCTAAAAATGGCTTTGAATGTAAAAGACACAAAGTTCTTGCAGAGACAGAACCTACTCTAAGAGATCCAACTAATCCTGGAGTAACCGTTGAAGCTATTACATCAATATCAGAAAAGTTCATTAGAGCAGTATTAAAAGCGTCTTCTAGAACATAAGGAAATAACTCCAGATGTTTTCTCGCCGCAAGCTCTGGAACTACTCCTCCCCATTCAGAATGATCTTTTATTTGGGATGCGATTATATTTGAATGTATTTTGAATATTCCGTGCGAGTTGGAGACTATTGATACGGATGTCTCATCACAACTTGTTTCAATAGCAAGTACTTTCACTATATAATGATCTAAACTATCTTATTTTAGTATTAATTTCCCTATTAGATAGAGGAGTAAACGATTGCAACTTATGAAATTCTTTTTTTCAATTATAACTTCGGTTTTACTGATTATTGGAATTGTCCCAACTGCCTTTGCAGCAAAAGGAGCTGTACTAAATGCTGATAGAGCCAGTACAGAGTATACTGCGTCAGCTCTTCAAAAATGTTCAGAAAACCAAAAATTCATTGAGAGAGCAAGTTCTGCTTCTACTCAAAAAGATAAAGTGCGTTTTGAGAGATACGGGAAAGCATTATGTGGTGATGATGGCTTGCCACATTTAATTATTGGCCCACCTTTAGAACCATTTGGTGCTTTATTGAATAGAGGACACGAAGGTGATTTATTGATTCCAGGGGTTTTATTTATATATATCGCAGGAATAATTGGTTGGTCAGGGAGAGAGTACTTAATAGAATCAAAGAAAACAAAAAATCCAGCTGAAATGGAAATCATTATTGACTTCAAACTCGCTAGGAAATGCTTAGTAAAAGGTGCGCAATGGCCTTTACTAGCAAATAGACAAGGTAGGAATGGTGATCTGAGAGAAAAAGATAAAAATATAACGGTAAATGGTCCTCGATAGGATTTAAAAAAAACTTTTCAAAAAATTAAAATGTTTAAAATCTTCAACACAAAATTTATGAGATCAGCACCTATAGTTGCTGCTATTTGGCTATCTATTACTGCAGGAATAATTATTGAATTTAACAGATTTTTCCCTGATCTTCTTTTCCATCCAATGAGCTAATTTTGCTAGATCTTAATTAATCTAAAAATACTCTCTGCAGTTTCCTCTACTGAATTGTTAGTTAAAACATAATCAAATTTGTTAGAACAACTAATTTCAAATTCCGCTTGTTCTAATCTCCTTGATATTGATTCGGCATTATCAGTTCCTCTAGTTCTAATTCTTCTCTCAAGTTCTTTTATGCTTGGAGGAAGAATAAATAAAGATAAAGAATCAGGGAATTTATCCATTATTTGAAATGCACCTTTAACTTCAATCTCTAATAAAACTTGATTACCATCTTTGATCTTTTCTTTAATTGATTTTAGCGGAGTCCCATAATAGTTATCGGCAAATTTAGCCCATTCGACAAATAAATTATCAGCAATCATTTTTTTAAATTTTTCTTTACTTAAAAAATAATAATGCTTACCTTCTAATTCGCCCTCTCTTGGATTACGTGTAGTCGCTGAAACTGAAACCCATAGTTTATTGTCCTTTTTGAGAAGTTCTCTCAAAACAGTGCCTTTACCAACTCCACTTGGACCAGTAATAATAATGAGTTTTTTAATATTGTTCATATCATTTATTTTGTTGTAAGATTGAATACTTTAGATATATAGAAATAATGCAAAAGGGTATTCCTCAAATAATGGACATTACTTCTATTAGATCAGTTTTACATTTCTTATCAAAGGAAATTTTACCTTCAAAATTTGAAACAGCTCAACAACCAGAGCAGAATACAATACGAATTGGATTTAGAGGATTAAATAATCTTAATTGGATTGAAGCTTGTTGGCAAGGTGACTGTGCCAGAATTACTAAAATCAAAAGGCCTGAAAAAATAGGTGCTTCTAGTACTCTTGCAAAGCAATTAAGTCATGGGTTAAAGTACATGGCATTAGTAGGGATAAAACAAGATAAATTTGATAGGGTTATAAAATTTGAATTTGCAAAGCGTCCCGGTGATGAAATAAGCAAATATTTAATCCTTGAATTAATGGGAAAACATAGTAATTTCTTTTACCTAGATAAGAATCATAAAATCATTGCTGCAGGAAAGCAGATAAAAGCAAATCAATCAAGTTATAGGACAATTTCCACAGGTGATTTTTATACCAGCCCCCCAAAAAATTTAAAAAAAGAGCCTAATGAAAAAGAGTCCTTTATCTCTTGGAAGGAATATTTATTATCTCGTCCAGAATCACTCAAATATACACTGATAAATTCTTATCAAGGGGTTAGTCCAATTTTGACTAAACAAATAGAATATATCGCTGGTTTAGAAAAAAGTAATGTTATGAATACAGATATAACTTTATTAAACGATGAATTATTACAAAAAATTTTTCATATTTGGAAAATATGGATAATACGCTTTAAATCTAATCTATATAATTTTTCATTATTCAACGACTATTATTATAGTGTTTGGTTTAAAGAAGAAGAATTAGAAAAAAAAGAAAAGATTGATCTTCCAGAAGGCATTTACAATTATTATGATCATTTTTTGCAATTAAATAAGCTAGAAAGATTAATTAGTAAAAATGAGGGGATAGTATTCAGGCAATCAAATATTGAAAGAAAAAATTTCAATTTACAGAACCAGCTTTTACAAAATTCTGAAAATCATGAAATATATAAAGAAAAAGCAGATAGAATTTTTCTAAATCCTAATTTGAAAAAAGAAAATATTATTGAAGCTGAGAAACTCTATAAAAAGTTTAAAAAACTTAAAAGATCTCAAAATATAATAAAAGAGAGATTGACAATTTATAAAAACAAACTAGATAGATTGGATGAATTCAGCGCAATGATTGAGAATATTAGCTCACTAAATATTGGAACCAATCAAATAAAAATTAATTTATTAGAAGAGCTTAATGAGGAAATTTGTAGTGAGTTTAAAGTTAATAAAAAATATAAAAAAAATATTCAAAAAAAAGAAGATATTTCTAATTCATTCCCAATTGAAATAAATACTTCAGAAGGTTTAATAATTCAAATTGGTCGCAATATGAGGCAAAATGAACTTATCACTTTTAAATTTTCAAAAAAAAATGATCTCTGGTTTCATGCTCAAGAATCCCCAGGAAGCCATGTTGTATTAAAAACTTCTGCTAAGATACCGACCGATTCTGATATTCAAATAGCTGCAGATATTGCAGCTTATTTTAGTAGAGCTAGAGGTAATTTTAAAGTTCCTATAAATCAAGTGAAGATAAAAGACATCCAAAAAATAAAAAAAGGGGGTTTAGGTTGCGTAACTTTTAAAGATTCAATCGTTATTTGGGGAAATCCGATGAGAGGAAAAAATTATATTAAAAAAAATACTCAAAGTAAAAAATGATATATAATTAAAAAAAATTTAAGTTCGATGATTGACTTCCTTTTAGGAACGCATGAATTCTTAGGTAATCATAGTTTTCCTGAATTTATTGTTGGATATTTATTCGGAGCTGCCTTAATAATTGGAGCTCCAACTGTATTTCTTCTATTAGCATTTATTAGTGCTTTAATGAAGACGAATGGGAAAATGGGTGGATATAGAGAATATGAAACTTATGGAGAATCAACTTTAAACGATTGTCCTCCTTTTTTACTTCCTGATCCGACAAATCCAAAATACAATAAATCTTGATCAATTAATTCTTTAAAATAGATCAATTGTAAAAATCAAAAATGAATAATATCAACGAAAATTTAGATGTTAAAAATGTAGGGTCTATGACCTTTAGTGAACACTTAGAAGAGTTAAGGCAAAGAATTTTGAATTCTATATACTCAGTATTAATTTGTATATTTCTTAGTTTTCTAGTAATCAAGCCATTGATTCAATTTTTAGAGATACCCGCTAAGAATATTAGATTATTACAACTCTCTCCGGGAGAATTTCTTTTTGTAGCAATAAAGGTTGCAGGTTACAGTGGCTTGATAATTTCTTTACCATATATTTTTTATCAAATCATTTTATTTATTTCGCCAGGTCTTACCGATAGAGAGAAAAGATTAATATTACCTGCTTTACTAGGATCAGCTATCTTATTTTTCATAGGATTATTCTTTTCATGGTGGGTTTTAGTTCCTGCAGCAGTAAGCTTTTTCATAAAATTCGGGGCTGATATTGTTGAGCCCATTTGGTCCATTGAAAGATATTTTGATTTTGTTTTATTATTGATGTCTAGCACTGCGCTAGCTTTTCAGTTACCTATTTTGCAGTTTATTCTTGGTTCTTTAGGCATTATTTCAACTGATAAAATGATCACTAATTGGAGAAGTGTAGTACTGTTTTCTGCAATTTTATCAGCAGTAATTACTCCCTCGACAGATCCTTTAACAATGTCTCTCTTAGCATCATCTATAGTAATTTTATTTTTTATTGGTACTGGCTTAACTTATTTATCCGAATCGCTCAGATCAAAAACTCTTTCATCCTCTCATTAATTTTTAACTGTAAACTTACAGCTCTACCAAGCCTTGGCTTTGAATTTACAGTCTGAAGCCATATCCTAACATCCTCCGAATAACCGCCTCTATTTAAAACCTCAATTTTTTCTGCTAATGATTCTTTATATTGTACTTCTGTTAATGGAAATGATTTTTGTTCAAGAAATTTCCACATCATTTGCAAATATAAATTATTTTTTCTTATAAATAGCCTAAAATCATATTTTTTACCCCACCTATTTACTAAATAATAGATTATTTCTTCAACTTCTAATGGTTTCATGATTTTTCTAAAGTGTTAAAAGGTAAACTTAATTCTCAAATTATTAACAGTAATACTATTATGAGGAAATTTTTTGGAAATTAGACCATAATAATTAATAAATAACAACCCCGAGTATCGAATGACTCAATTAAGTTCCAATGATGTCCCCTCAATGGGACGAAGGCAATTTATGAATCTTCTTACATTTGGAACAGCTACTGGCGTGGCATTAGGAGCCTTATACCCAGTAGCAAATTACTTTATGCCCTTAAGAGCAGGAGGAGGAGGAGGGGGCACCTCTGCCAAAGATGAATTAGGAAACCCAATAACCAAAACCGGTTGGTTAGCAGATCACCAACCTGGAGATAGAAGTCTAGTTCAAGGTCTTAAAGGCGATCCAACATATATTATTGTTCAAGAAGATGGAATAATAAGTAATTTCGGTTTAAATGCTATTTGTACTCACTTGGGTTGTGTTGTACCTTGGGACAGTGGTGCTAATAAATTTATTTGCCCCTGCCACGGTAGTCAATATGATACGAACGGGAAAGTAGTTAGAGGTCCTGCGCCACTATCACTTGCATTAGCACATGTGGATATTGATGATGAAGCCGTACTTGTTAAGCAATGGAGTGAAACAGATTTTAGAACCAACGAGAAACCATGGTGGGCTTAAATTTTATGAATAACTTATCATTTCACAAGAAATCCATGAAAAAAATAATCTCCTTATTTTCTTCCCTTTTTGTTTTTTCTAGTTTAATTATTATCCCTTCGTCTGCTTTAGCTTATCCTTTCTGGGCTCAACAAAATTATGAATCTCCCCGAGAGGCAACTGGCAAAATAGTTTGCGCAAATTGTCATTTAGCTCAAATGCCAACTATTGCAGAGGTCCCTCAATCAGTAGGAGCAGATAGCGTATTCAAAGCGGTAGTGAAGATACCTTACAAAAATGATCTCAAAGAGATTGGAGCAGATGGAACCGAAGTGCCCTTACAAGTGGGTGCTGTTGTAATGTTACCTGATGGGTTTAAATTAGCTCCGCAGGAACGGTGGACAGATACGATAAAAGAGGAGACGCAGGGGGTTTATTTTACGAATTACAGTGACCAAAAAGATAATATAATCATAGTAGGTCCAATACCAGGAGATACCAATAAAGAAATAGTCTTTCCAGTTTTATCCCCTAATCCATCAAAAAATAAACAATATCACTATGGGAAATACTCTATTCATGTAGGAGCGAATAGAGGAAGAGGTCAAGTTTACCCTAATGGAGATAAAAGTAATAATGTTATTTTTACTTCGACTCATGAAGGCGAAATAAACTCTATAAATTCTGCTGAAGATGGTACATATACAATTACTATAGCTGGCGAAGATGGGGAGTTATATGAGGAAATAATTCCTAATGGTTCTCAAATAATTGTAAATGAAAATGATTATGTGAGATCAGGAGATGCTCTCACTACAGACCCAAATGTTGGGGGATTTGGACAACTTGATACAGAAGTCGTACTTCAAAGCCCTTATAGAATAATTGGTTTAATAGCCTTTTTTATAGGAGTTGGGTTAACTCAAATTTTATTGGTTTTGAAGAAAAAACAAGTTGAGAAAGTTCAAGCTGCTGAGGGCATTTAATTAAGCTTTTAAATGAATATTTATACAGCTGTCTTACAATCCCCTGGTGCCGATATTTTAAATTTAGGTTTTTTAAGAATAAGGTGGTACGGATTACTAATAGCCCTATCAATTTTAATAGGAATTAGACTTAGCAAAATTCTTGCTCACCATAGAGGTATAGATTCTAATTTTATTAGTGAAATTTTACCTTCTTTGATTATTAGTTCATTAATCGGAGCAAGAACGTACTATGTAATTTTTGAATACAGGCAATTCATCGGAAGAGAATTTTATACTTCAATTAATTTTTTAAACTTTACATTACCAGTGCCTTCTTTTTTAGCTATCTGGGAAGGAGGAATTGCAATCCATGGAGCTTTATTAGGTGGTTTAGTGGCAATAATAAGTTTCTGTAGATCGAATAAAATTAACCTTCCAACATTTCTTGATATTATTTTACCCTCTGTTATTTTGGGTCAAGCCATCGGAAGATGGGGAAATTTTTTTAATAATGAAGCTTTTGGACTTCCAACTAATTTACCGTGGAAATTATTTATACCTTTGAGAAACAGACCTTTAGAATTCTTGAATTCGCAATTCTTTCATCCTACTTTTTTATACGAATCTATCTGGAATTTATTAATATTCCTAATATTAATATTTATATTTAATAGACAAAAAAAAGGGAATTTTATTTCAGATGGAGTAATTAGTTGTACTTATATTATTGGTTATAGTCTTGGTAGATTTTGGATAGAAGGATTACGAATAGATCCTCTTTGTTTAGGATCAATTCCTCCATTTTGCGAGGGAGGATTGCGAATTGCTCAGTTTATAAGTTTATTTCTCTTTTCTTCTGGATTGATCTGGCTTTATTTTCTAAAATTTAAAACAAGTACCAAGTAATTTAATATTATGAGAAAAATATCCTTTGTAGGAGTCGGTCCTGGTGATCCAGAACTTCTTACAATAAAAGCCATCAAAATAATAAAATCCGCAGATGTTATTTTCTGGACAGATTCCTTAATACCAGAATCAATAATTGGATTCGCTGATAGAAATATAAAAAAAATAAGAACAAGTTCTTTAAACCTTGATCAAATAACCTCCATGATGGTTCAAGAATTTAAATTAGGGAAAAATGTAATTAGACTTCATGATGGAGATCCATGCCTTTATGGTGCAATATCAGAACAGATTAAAATACTTAATGATAATGAAATTAAAGTTGAAGTAATTCCAGGTATTAGTGCTTTTCAAGTAACTGCGTCTTACCATCAAGCAGAATTAACCATTCCAGAAATTACTCAGACAATCATTTTATCTAGATATGGAGGGCGTACAGGAATGCCTAAAAAAGAAACACTTAGAAATTTAGCTAAATTAAACTCATCATTATGTCTATACTTAAGCGCAAGACATGTTAAGGAAGCCCAAGATATACTTCTAGATCATTATGCTCCTGAAACAAATGTAATAGTTGGATATAGAGTTTCTTGGGAAGATGGATGGACATCCCTTATTTCATTAAAAGATATGGCAAAATTCTCACTTCAAAATAATCTTATTAGAACAACTATCTATATAGTAAGTCCGGCATTAGGACAAATAAGTAAAACCTCAAATCTATATAATCCGACATATCGGCACTTATTTAGAAATAACGAGTGAAAATGATCTCTTTTCTTTACTAAATATTTGATATTGATAGTTAAAAATTGTTGACTATAATAAGATAAAAATTATTAATTTGGAAAATCTAATTACAGAAAGTTTAAATATTAAACCAAAAAAACGTGTCCATTTGGTAGAAATTGGATCATTTATAAAGGAGGCAAGAATTATCAAGAACCAATCACTAGATGAATTAGCTTCTATATTAAAGATCAGTGAACAGCAATTAATTGCTATAGAGGAAGGAAAAGAGGAATTATTACCAGAAAAAGTTTTTATTAAAGCGATGCTAAAAAAAATATCTGAAAAACTAAATCTTGATATAAATCCAATGATAGAAGAATATATTTATCAGAAGAGTGAAAAAGATACTGAGTTAATTAATGAAAATAATATACCAAAAAAGAAAGAAATCAATAAGCTAAAATTGGGGTTTGTGATTCCTCTAATTATTTCCGGAATTACTGGCTTACTATTATCTTCGATTATATTTAATTTCTTTTCTAATTTTCAAAAAGAATCAAATAAAATTAGTCTAATAAAGCAATTTTAAATTACTTTTAACCTCAAATTTTTTAATTCAAGAAGAGCGTTATAACACAATTCTAAACTCCATTTTTCTAATAAAAGATCTTTTTCTAAATCTGAACCATTAAGTTTAAATATAATTTGATCGTCTATTAATGAGATATCAATTGATGAAATTGTTGTATCGGGTTTTTTATCGATCGATGCGGCTAATCTCAATATTAATGACATATCTGAAGCAACTATTTTATCTTCCCTTGAAACTAAATTCTGCCATGCTTCATGCCTTTTCTTTGGAAGAGTTTTTCTATGATACCTAGCGATTGCTGCAATAATATTTTTTTCGGCTATGGAATATCCCAAAAGCTCACAATTTTTTATTAGGTACCATGAATGCTTATGATATGCATTTAAATTTATTTGTTTACCACTTGTATATAAAAAACAAGCTGCCCACAGTAAATTCTTACCTTTATTTTTATTATCGTTATGAAGAATATTTTGAGTTTGGTCATAAATTTGAAAAGCTAATGAGGCAACTTTTTCTGAACTTTTTTTTTCAACAGCAAACTTATCAGCTTGATGCATCACAGTTGTTTTGCGAATATTACTTTGAATACTAAATTTGCTTTTAAGCATTCCTTTTCTAAGCATCCAATCAACGACTAAGCCTTCTCTTAATGATCTTTCACTTATTGTTAAATTATCAATATTTAACATCTTCATAGAGGTATCTAGTATTAATCCTCCAGGGACAATTATTTCTGATCTTCTTTCACTCAATGATGTATTTTTACGTCTTTCAGATGGAGTCATTTTTATTAATTTAGAAAGGATTATTTCTAAATTATCTCTAGAAAATTTGTAACCATGCATTTTTTGCTTTGGCTCCCCCAATTGAGATGTAATTAAATTCCCTAATGCTATTGCAGTGCCGCTCGTTGCAATCATCGAAATAGATTCGTTTTTAGGCATTCTTCTTTTTATTTTCCCAATTGAGGGCTCTAAAGATCCTTTAATAAAAGTTCTCAAAAATCCAATTCTAGAACTACTTAAAGGTTCATCATCAAAGAAATCATTTTTAAGTCTTACTGCTCCAATTCTTGCGCTTGTTAATGCTTGCGCATCATTAGAATTTCCTAAAATAATTTCAGTAGAACCTCCTCCTATATCTAAAATCACATGAGATTTATTTTCTAAAGACATCCCAGATAAGACGCCTAAGTAGATAAGTCTTGCTTCTTCAGAGCCACTAATTAATTCAATTTCAAATCCAATTTTTTCTTTGACTCTGTTAATCAAATCTTTTCCATTTGGAGATTCTCTCACTGCACTAGTAGCTCCAGAGAGTATCTTTTCAACACCATAACTAGAGCAATATTCTTTAAACCTATTTAATGTTTCTAGAACCCTTTGTATTGATTCTTCCGTTAAATTACCATCTTCATCTCTTTCACCTAGCCTAGTAGTAGATTTTTCTGTAAATTTGATAGTAAAAGTTTTTAAATCTGAATTGATTTGAGCTATTAAAAGATGTGTAGAATTTGTTCCAATATCGATTGATGCAACGAAAGTCTTTTTATTTTTTAAATTACTAAAATTATTTTGCATTTCTTTAAATTAGTTATAACTCAAATTGCATAACACAATTGATAATATACTAAGATGAATAATATAAGTTTAATTCAACCATACACAGGTTAAATTATTTAAAGTTATGAAATAAATGATGTGAATCAAAGCAGTCTTTCAATATATTTTAAATCAATTTTCGAAATCCTCCGATGGAATAAACCTACCGGGAGACTAATCCTATTAATCCCGGCATGTTGGAGTTTATGGCTTACTCCAAATGAATCCCCTGAAATTTCGATCTTAATTAAGATTCTTTTTGGTGGATTATTTGTTAGTAGTTTTGGTTGCGTAGCAAATGATATTTGGGATAGAGAAATTGATAAAAAAGTTTTAAGAACAAAAGATAGACCACTTGCTTCAAATAAAATCAGCCTTCCACTAGCTTTTTTTATTCTTTTTTTGTTTATGATCGGAAGCCTCTTAATAACTATTTCACTTCCCCAAAGTGGAAGAAATACCTCATTAATTCTCGCTTTAATTGCTCTACCTTTTATTTTAGTTTATCCTTCAAGCAAAAGATGGTTTAAATTTCCACAAGTATTATTATCAATTTGCTGGGGTTTTGCAGTTTTAATTCCATGGGCAGCACATGAAGGCAATTTACTTAGTCCTATTTTATTTTTTTGCTGGTTTGGAACAATATTTTGGACATTTGGGTTTGATACTGTTTATGCACTTGCAGATAAAGAATATGATTTGAAATTGGGAGTTAATAGTTCTGCTATAAACTTAAAAAAATATCTAAAAGTATCAATACATGTTTGTTACTTTATCACTTCTGCATCATTAGGTATTTGTGCAATATTGAAAGAGTTGAATTTAATTTTCTGGCCGATTTGGATAATAACTTCGATTTTAATGCAAAAAGATGTCAATACTATCTTTCAAAGAAGAAATAATTCAATGAAGCAAATTAGTCAACATTTTCAGAATCAAGTTTTTTATGGCTTATTTTACTTACTAGGAATTATTATTTCTTAAAAAATTTCATGCTTCATAAATTAAAGAAAGGAGATCAAGTAGAGATAGTTGCTCCAAGTTCTTTTATAGAGAATAAAGAGGAATTTCTTAAAGGAGTAGAGATAATTAGAGGTTGGGGATTAAAGGTTAATCAAAATGATGTAATTAGAAGAAAATTTGGCTACTTTGCAGGGAAAGACAGCATAAGATTATCTGAAATCAAAAGATCTCAAGATAGTAACCTCATCATTTTTGCTAAGGGAGGTTGGGGTTCTGCAAGATTATTAGAAAATAATATCAAATGGAAAGACACTTGGATATTAGGTTTTTCAGATACTTGCTCATTATTATTATCTAAATTTTCCAAAGGATCAAAAGGATCTATACATGGCCCTATGATTTCAACGTTGGCAAATGAGCCTCCTTGGAGTGTCGAAAGACTTAAGAATTTACTTTTTAAAGGATACATTGATGATATAAAGGGAAATCCTCTAACAAAAGGTTGGGGAGTTGGCGAAATTTTAGTTTCAAACCTCACAATATTCTCTTACCTTATAGGTACAAATCACTTCCCAGATTTAAAAGGAAAAATTATTATTTTTGAAGATATTAATGAAGATATCTACAAGATTGATAGGATATTTACTTATCTAAAATTATCAAATAAATTAGAAGGGATAGTAGGTATGGGTTTTGGAAATTTCTTTAATGGAGAGATGAGTAAAGAAAAAAATTATTTACTCAAAAATTTAATTTTGGAAAGATTTAATAATTTAAATATTCCAATACTCTGTGATCTTCCTATTGGACACTCTTCTGGAAATGCTTCTATTCCATTTGGTTTTAGAGCAAAATTAAATGGCAATAATGGGACACTTTCAATTGATTTAAATTTAAACTAATAATCATCTAAGATAAAGCTCGCAATTTTAAGATCATTTGGATTTGTTATCTTAATATTATTTGGATTCCCTTCAATTACTTTTACCTTCCAATTTAATAATTCAAATAAAGAAGCATCATCAGTAACTTCCCAATTATTTTTTAAGGCAATTTCATGAGCATCTTTTAGTTTTGATACTGAAAACCCCTGCGGAGTCTGAGCTGCCCATAATAAATTCCTATCAGGTGTTTCTAATACAAATCCATCCTGATTAACAATTTTCACGGTATCAGTTACCCTAACAGCCAAAACAATAGCATCATTTTTTTTTAGTTCTATTGAACATTTATCTATTAACTGAGGGCGCACAAAACATCTAGCTCCATCATGAATTAGAACTTTATTTGCATTTGTTGGCAAATTCAATAATCCATTTCTTACTGATTCCTGCCTTGTATTCCCGCCATTGATCCAATTAACTCTCTTTGAAAACTCTTTTAAAGAATTCAAAATTTTCTCCTTATCATTTGGTTGCCCAATCAGACCTACCCATTTAACTGTTTCTGATAGAAAAACAGATTTTATGGTCCAATACAAAATAGAGTGTCCATTTAATTCCAAAAGTAGTTTATTTTTGCCGGCCTTCATTCTGCTTCCACTTCCTGCAGCAGGAATAAGTAAATGCACAATAATTTATTTAAACTTTCTAGACAATTATAAATAAAATCTTTATCTTTACACAATAAGTACTACGATTTTAAATTATGAGAAATTTCAAATGGATTACTCTAAAAATTTATCAGGTAAAATCGCTTTAGTTACAGGAGCTAGTCGAGGAATTGGAAAAGCGATAGCAGTATCACTTGGGAAGCTTGGAGCAGAAGTGATAGTGAATTATTCTTCATCAGAGGATAAAGCTGAAGAAGTTGTTCAAACAATTAAAAAAACTGGAGGAAATGCTAGAAAAATTAAATTTAATGTTTCTGATGAAGATTCTGTAAACGAAGCAATTGCCAACATAATAGAAAATATTGGCTCAATTGACATTCTTATAAATAATGCAGGCATTACTAGAGATAGTCTTCTTATGCGAATGAAGTCATCTCAATGGGATGAAGTTATTAATACAAATCTTAAAGGTGTATTTCTATGCACAAAATATGTTTCAAAAATAATGCTAAAAAAAAGAAGTGGGAAAATAGTAAATATTACTTCAATTGTTGGTCTAATAGGTAACCCAGGACAAGCAAATTATTCAGCTTCTAAAGCAGGAGTCATTGGTTTTACTAAAACTTGTGCTAAGGAATTTGCTAAAAGGGGAATTAACGTTAATGCGATAGCTCCAGGTTTTATTGAAACAGAGATGACCAAAAATTTAAATGAGGAAGAAATTTTAAAAGTAATTCCTCTTGGAAAACTTGGGACTACTGAACAAATCGCAGACTTAGTAGATTTTTTAGTATCAAGCGAGGCTGGCAACTATATAACCGGTCAGACTATAAGCATTGATGGTGGAATGAATATATAATTAAACACTCTCGTAAGGTTGACCTAATTCATCTCTAAGTCTTCTAATCTTCTGCAGGAGCTTTAGTCTTCTACTTCTAGCAGTCAGCGTTAAAAAAAATCTTAGTGGGAAATACACAAGTGTCATTGCAACTGCTAATGTTGCAGTTAATGTAAAAATAAAATTGCCTGTATCATCCATAATTTAAAGATACTCTTTTTTTGATCAAATGTGGTTATTAGTATTAACAAATTCGGCTTTCCCCACTTAATTAATAATGATTTAATCAACTTTTCTGTGTGAAATTATAATAGAAACAAAGTATAAATTAAAATGCCAAAACAATTAAGTTTTTCAAATGAATCTAGGGAATCAATTGAAGAAGGAGTTAACACCGTAGCAAACGCCGTGAAAGTAACATTAGGTCCCAAAGCAAAAAATGTTGTTATTGAAAGACAATACGGATCACCAGATGTTGTTAGAGATGGATCAACAGTTGCGAAAGAGATAGAAATCAAAAATAGATTCTTCAATTTAGGCGCAAAATTAATTGAGGAAGTAGCATCTAAAACAAAAGAAAAAGCAGGAGATGGGACTACAACTGCTACTGTTCTTGCCCAAAAAATGGTTCAAGAAGGTTTAAAGAATATTGCTGCAGGAGCAAGTCCGACAGAAATAAAAAAAGGTATGGATAAAGCATTAAATTTTGCTTTAGAAAGGCTTAAAGAAAAAAGCTTAAAGATCACTGGATCAGATATACAAAAAGTGGCAACTGTTAGTGCAGGTGGTGATGAATATGTTGGATCAATAATTTCAAAAGCTATGGATATTGTCTCTTCAGATGGAGTTATAACAGTAGAGGAGTCTCAATCTCTCGATACAGAATTGGATATCACAGAAGGGATGTCTTTTGATAGGGGCTACAGTTCTCCTTATTTTATTACAGATCAAGATAGACAAATATGCGAACTTGAAAATCCGAAAATACTTATTACTGATCAGAAGATATCTACATTAAATAATCTAGTTCCTATCCTTGAAGAAATTCAAAAAACAGGTACTCCCTTGCTCATACTTGCTGAAGATATTGAAGGCGAAGCTTTAACCACACTTGTTTTAAACAAAAACGCAGGTGTTTTGAATGTTGCAGCGGTTCGTGCTCCATCTTTCGGTGAAAGAAGAAAAGCGGCATTAGAAGATATCGCAATTCTTACAGGGGGTAACTTAATAAGTGAAGATAAATCAATGTCCTTAGATAAAGTTTCAATAAATGATTTAGGGAAAGCTAAAAAAATAACTATATCCAAAGATAAAACTACATTAATTGCTTATGAAGACACAAAAAATTTAGTTGAAGACAGAGTAAAGCAATTACGTAAGGAATTAAATATAACTGATTCAGAATATGACAAAGATAAGATTAACGAGCGAATAGCTAAGCTTGCCGGTGGAGTAGCTCTTATAAAGGTTGGAGCCGCTACTGAAACAGAGATGAAATACAAAAAATTGAGGATAGAGGATTCCTTGAATGCTACAAAAGCAGCTATTGAAGAGGGTGTAGTTGCTGGAGGTGGTCATACTTTAATTGAATTATCAGAAGAACTTTCAGAATTGAAAACCACATTAGATGATGATCAAATAACAGGTATTGATATTGTCTCAAAAGCTTTATTAGAGCCCGCCAAACAAATTGCTAGAAATGGAGGATTCAATGGAGACGTTGTTGTTGCTGATATAAAAAGATTAAAGAAAGGATTTAATGTTAATAGCGGCCAATATGAAGATTTAAGCAAATCTGGAATAATTGATCCTTCAAAAGTTTTACGTTTATCTCTAGAGGATTCTATCTCAATTTCTTCAATGATACTAACAACTGAAGTTGCAGTCGTTGATATCCCAGAGCCTGAGCAGGAGAATCCATCTGGAGGAGGAGATCCTATGGGAGGAATGGGCGGCATGGGAATGCCTGGTATGGGAGGTATGGGAATGCCTGGTATGGGCGGTATGGGAATGCCTGGTATGGGCGGTATGGGAATGCCAGGTATGGGCGGCATGGGAATGCCTGGCATGATGTAATAGAAGTTTTAAATTTTTTTAGAAAAAGAAGTTAC
>Ga0160422_10000671_pt1 | contig 20857 bp, 19 predicted proteins | sample Fk160mmetaG_FD_108192 | JGI IMG/M metagenome (GOLD analysis project Ga0160422, IMG submission 108192) | Marine microbial communities from the Central Pacific Ocean - Fk160115 60m metaG | ecosystem: Environmental > Aquatic > Marine > Oceanic > Photic zone | place: The Central Pacific Ocean... | reverse complement strand
TTAGAGACAATTTCAATATAAAGCCTGTTTTTAAAAGAGTTGATACTTGTGCTGCAGAGTTTAAATCAGAAACTGCCTATATGTATTCTACTTATGGAGACTCAATTTTTTCTGAAACTTTATCCTGTGAATCAAAACCGTCTGACAATGATAAAGTTATTATCATTGGCGGAGGACCTAACAGAATAGGACAAGGAATTGAGTTTGATTATTGTTGTGTTCATGCATCCTACGCACTCAAAGAATCTGGTGTCGAGAGTATAATGGTAAACTGCAATCCTGAGACAGTATCTACAGATTATGATACTTCAGATAGATTATATTTCGAACCTTTAAATTTTGAAGATCTTATTGAAATAATCAATATAGAAAAATCATCAGGAAATTTATTAGGGATAATTGTTCAATTTGGCGGTCAAACACCTCTAAAGTTGGCTAAAGAACTAGAAAAAAATAATATAGAAATTAAAATTTTGGGAACTTCTCAAGATGCAATTGATCTCGCGGAAGATAGGGATAGATTTCAAAAATTAATATCTGATCTTAATATTTTACAGCCAAGAAATGGAATTGCAACATCCTCTGATGAGGCAATAAATATTGTTAATGATATTGGTTACCCAGTTGTTATTAGACCATCATATGTATTGGGTGGTAGAGCAATGGAGATTGTTCACTCTGATGAACAATTAGAAAAATATATGAAAGAAGCTGTAATAGTGTCAGGAGATAATCCGGTTTTAATAGATTCATACTTAAGAGATGCTATTGAGGTTGATATAGATGCTTTATGTGATGGAAATAATGTTTATATTGCTGGGATTTTAGAACATATTGAAGAAGCAGGAGTTCACTCAGGGGACTCAGCTTGTTCAATACCGCCATTTTCATTAAAAAATGAAATTTTAGAGGAACTGGAGAGGCAAGTTAAGCTTTTAGCCAAGGATTTAAATGTAATTGGTCTAATGAATACTCAATTTGCAATAAAAGGCGATGAGATTTTTATTCTTGAAGTGAATCCAAGAGCCAGTCGAACTGTTCCTTTTATCGCAAAAGTTTTAGGTAAACCTCTTGCTAAAATAGCAACAAAAATAATGCTTGGAAGTAAAATTAATACAATGAATTTAGAAGAAATAAATATAAATCATTTTGCCATTAAAGAGGCAGTATTTCCTTTTAAGAGATTTACTGGTGTAGATACTATACTTGGGCCAGAAATGAGATCAACTGGTGAGGTTATGGGAATTGATAAAGATTTTGGAATGGCTTTCGCTAAAAGTCAAATTGGAAGTGGTTCCAAGATTCCTATTGGAGGCGCTGTATTTGTTTCCGTAAAAGATGGAGATAAAGATAAGATTTTAAAACCTGTTTCAGAACTTATCTCGTTAGGCTTTAAAATTTATGCGACTGATGGAACAGCAGAATTTTTTAATAAAAATAATATTAAAGCAGAAAAAATTAATAAAGTTCTTCAAGGGTCACCACATATAGTAGAAATGATTAGTGAAAAAAAAATATCATTAGTTTTTAATACTACCGAAACACCCCAAGCTATAAAAGACTCTAAATCCATTAGAAGATCTGCTCTTGAATCTGAAACCCCATATTACACCACAGTATCGGGAGCAAATGCAGCTGTAATGGCAATTAAAGCAATTAAAAACAATGAAATGACCGTTGAAACAATTCAATCATTTGGTGAGTTATTAAATTAAAAATTCAATTATTTTCTTAAAAAAAAATAAATACTAGGTTAAACTTAATTATGAATAAAATTCCGTTGACACCTAATGGTAAAGTTATAGTTGAGGAAGAACTGAAAAATTGCAAGACTATTGAACGACCAAGAATTATTGACTCAATTGCAGAAGCTAGAGCCCATGGAGACTTATCTGAAAACGCAGAATATCACGCTGCCAAAGAGGAGCAGAGCCATAATGAGACTAAAATTATGGAACTTGAGGATATTTTAAGCCGCGCAGAAGTAATTGATCCATTGGATTTATCTGGAGAAGAAGTAAAGTTTAGCGCAACCGTATTAATTGTTGATGAAGAAACAGATGTTGAGTCAAAATATCAAATTGTTGGAGAGATAGAAGCTGATTTTAATTCTGGAAAAATATCTATCCAGTCTCCTCTAGCAAAAGCATTAATTGGAAAAACTATAGGTGACTCTGTTGAGGTTAATACTCCTGGAGGAGGAAAATCCTATGAAATACTTAAAGTTGAATACATTTGAAGAATAAACTTTAAAACAAAATTTTTGAATCTAAGTTAATTTTATTTATTTTCACTTGTCCTCCTGAAATTTCAAGCACCGCAATGACATCATTTCTTGATTTAATTTTCTTAGTGCTAAGCGGTTCAAGATTCTCATGAATAGAGTCAATACCCCCTCCCTTCTTTATAAAAATTAGGTCTAGAGGAATATAAGTATTTTTCATCCAAAAAACTGCCCTTTTTGGTTCATTAAATAAAAACAACATACCTTTATCCTTATCGAGGGATTTTCTATACATCATGCCTCTTGCCTGTTGACTTTCGGTAATCATTACTTCCGCTAATATAGAAATCGAGGAAGAGTTTTCATTTTGTATTACTACCTTAGATATTTCATTAGATTGAGCGTTATTACTAAAAAAAAGAAATGCAAAAAATAATAAGGAAAAAATTTTCATTTTACTATATTAATTTCTTTTCTTTTAAAAAATTCATTAAAATTTCTTCATCAAATCTAATTCTTACTTTAGCTAATATAGAGCTTAAATAAAGCTTTTCTCTATAACTATCTTTCTTTGACTCTTTTAATTTAATAAGGTCTTTTTCAGTAGTTACAATTCTAAGATTTTTAAATTTTGAATATTCAAATATTTCTTTTGCATCTTCTTCGCTAATATTTTCATGATCAGAAAATATGAAATGTTTATTAACTCTAGCGCCCATATTTTTAAGCCCATAAGTAAATTTCTCAGGATTAGATATTCCTGAAAAAGCAATAATTTCTTCATTAATATCCTCATCTATATAAGTTTCATATTCTGCATTTAGAACGAGGCCTTTCCATTGCTTCAAAATATTTTTAATCGATTGATGATTTTGATTTATAGAGTTTATTAAAATAATTATATCCGTCTTTTTAAGAGCAAAATCTAAATTCTCCCTCATAGGACCAAAAGGAATTAAAAGATTATTTCCAATACCTCTAGATGTATCAACTATTACAATATTTAAATCTTTATGAATTGAGGGATCCTGGAGTCCATCATCTAGTAAAATCAAATCAAAGTTTTTTTTATCAAGAACCTCTAATGCATTAACTCTTTTTTTTGAAACAACAGTTAAACCGTCCTTTGCATGAAGCAATGCTTCATCTCCACAATCTATACTGCTGTCAATCTCACTAATAATTTTTGATGATTTGATTTTTCCGCCATATCCATTAGAAATCACCACTGCCTTTCTACCAATACCCTCTAAAACTGATCTTAAGTATCTGACAAAAGGAGTTTTTCCTTGTCCGCCAATAACAAAATTACCGACGCATATAACTGGTTTAGGTAAAAAAATCTTTTTAAAGAATTTATTTCTTAAAAATATAAGCGTCTTAAGTGATATCCCAAAAGGAAGTGACATTAACTTTATTAATATTGAAGGGTTTTCATTCCACCAGAATCTTGGTTCAATAATTTTCATTTAACATACCAATTAGTTTTACAGTTATTTTATTTGCAGTGCCTCCAATATTTTCAGAAAATATTTTTGAATTTTTAGCCATACTTAAAATTTTTTCTTTATTCTTTAATATAAATAAGTCATCCATATCATTTATTATTTTAACACCGCCAGCTTTAGAAAGTTTATTATATTCATCATTAAAATTATAAAAATTAGGGCCACTAAAAATTGCATTATTAAAAAGAGCTGGCTCTATAGGATTATGACCACCAAAATTTCCAAAAGCACCTCCTAAAATTACAGCACTCGCTTTTTTATAAAAATAACCTAATTCACCAATACTATCTAAAAGAAAAATTTTTATATTTTGATTTAAATCATCATTGTTTGATCTCATAATGAACTCTTTATCAGTAAAGCCAGATTTCTTTATTATTTTGACTAAATCATTTCTTCTATCAGGGTGCCTTGGCGCTATAACTAAGAATAGATTTGGTAATTCTATTAATAAGGATTTAAACTTATTTATAATTTCAATTTCCTCTCCTGCATGAGTAGACGCTAAAACCAAAAGGTCTTTTTCATTTAGGAATTCGTCATATTTTCTCAAATCTTCAAAATCATAGAGTAATTTTTTAGAATCATTTTTTAAATTTCCATAGACAAAAATATTTTTAGATCCAAGTTTTTCTAGTTTAGTTTTACTCAACTCATCTTGAGCTATAATTATTGAGAAAAATGACAATAAGTGTTTGATAGTTTTCGGAAATTTTAACCATTTTTTAAAGGTATTATCAGTAATTCTTGCGTTAACTAAGCAAAGAGGAATATTTTTTTTATTTGTTTCGTTAAGTAAATTTGGCCAAATTTCAGATTCTAAAAATATAGCTAGATCAGGTTGCCAGAAATTAAGAAAATTTATACAAAATTTTTCATTATCCCATGGAACATATTGATGAATAAGATTATCAATTTTCTTTTTTATTATTATTTCTTTTGAGGTTTTTGTGCCGGTTGTAATTACAATGTTAATTTTTGGGGATAATTCTTTTAATTTTTCAATCAAGGGTAATGAAGATAGTGTCTCGCCGACACTAGCCGCATGAATCCATACTATCTTTCCCTTTGGTTTTTTACTTGAAGAAAGTCCTTTTCTCTCAGAGTACTTTCCCCTCTCCTCTTTATTTTTTAATAATCTATAAATGAAGAATAGATAAAAAAGAGGTCTGATAATTTTAGTTATTAAGTTATAAATTCTAAAAATTGTCATTTTTAATAATCAATATTATTCCTAGACTCTCTAGATATACTTTTTAATCGATCCTCTAGTAATAGTCTTTTCTCCTCCATCTCTAAAGCTGTTGCATCTGAGTTTATTTCAATTGGATTACCCCAAACTATAGAGCCTTTCCCAAAGGGAAGATTTAAAGTAAAATTATCCCAATTATTAAATTCATATCTATTTGAGGTTGCTGCTGCTACAGGTATTATGGATGCACCAGACATTTTTGCGAGAGAGATTACACCCATTCCACATATTTTTCCTGGTCCTGGAGGTTGATCTGCAGTAAGTGCAACTGAAGAACCGGATTTAAGAGTTTTTATCATTGAGCGCATAGCCATTGCACCTCCTTTTTCTTTTATACCTAGCTTTTTTGGATTTCCTGCACCTCGAATTAGCTGAATTTTATATTTTAATAGTAATGATGCAATAAAGTTTCCATCACCATGTCTAGAGACTAAGGCGAATAAATTTTGTTTAGTATAATTCCATTGATTAGGAAGCATTAAACTCTGACCATGCCAATGAACCCAAATAAAAGGTTTTTTATTATCCCAAAATTTTTTAGGAATATTGGTATTATGCAATTTCCATTTATTTGTATAAAAAACGAATTTTAAATAAACAAAAAAAATTAATGCTAAAAGATTTATTATAATTGACTTACTCAACTTTATCTCCTGAAAATTGAGTTTTAAATAAGAATGCGTATAGCCCATTTTTACTAACTAGCTCATTATGGGTTCCTTCTTCAACAATCATTCCTTTATCGATAACATAAATGACATCAACATTCTTAATAGTTGATAATCTATGAGCAATAACTATAGCTGTTTTATCTTTCATTAGTTTATTAAGAGCTTCTTGAACCTTTTTCTCTGACTCGCTATCGAGAGATGATGTTGCCTCATCTAGCAAAAGAATTGGCGCATCTTTTATCATTGCTCTAGCAATTGCAATTCTTTGCTTCTGTCCTCCAGATAGTCTTACACCAGATTCACCAACTAATGTCTGATAACGATCAGGAAGATCTTTTACAAAATCATCTACTAAAGAATCTTTACAAACTTGAGTAAAAACTTCATCTGAAATTTCATCACACCCAAAAATTATATTTTCTCTTATTGAAATATCAAAAATAAGTGAGTCTTGAGAAACTAATGATATTGCGCTTCTGACATTTGACAGCGAGAGATCTCTTATATCCCTTCCGTCAACTAGCACACTTCCATCAGAAACATCATAAAATCTTGGCACTAAGTTTAAAAGGCTTGATTTTCCTGCACCTGAAGGACCAACTAAAGCAACAGTTTGACCTGGTTTTATATCTAAAGAAATATTTTTAAGAACATTATCTTCTCTATTATTACTATATGAAAAATTCACATTTAAAAAATTCACAGAACCTTTGAAATTTTTAATATTTTTTGGATTTTTTGGACTCACTATTTTTGGTTTGTTATCCAAAATTGGAAATAATCTTTGTGATGCTGCAACACCTTCCTGAAGCATTGCTTGTAAATTTGCAACAGCCTTTAAAGGGTCATAAAGCAAACCTGCTGCTGTAGTAAATGCCATAAAACTACCTACGCTCATTAGGCCATCTACAGATTTATTTCCTGCATAATAAATTATTCCTGCAATTGCAAATCCAGTTACTATTTCCATTATTGGTGCCGAAGCAGATCTTGCTTTGACACCCTTCATAGATAAGTTGACAACCTGATCAATAATAAAAGAAGCTTTTTTTGAATGAATTCCCTCTTTTCCAAAAGCCTTAATTATTCTCATACCCTTTAAGGTTTCTGAAACTAAGGCTGATAATGTTCCAATTTCCTCAAGACTCATTCTAATAGCTTTTCTAAGTTTTCTGCCTAACAGTCTTAAACCAATTGCTGCAGGTGGTAGTACAAGAAGAAATATTGTTGCTAAAGTTGCGTCTACATAAAAAAGATATCCTATTAAGCCTAAAACCATAAGAATATTTCTTGATAAATTAACAACCACAGATGACATTGTCTCCCTAAGTTTTGTAGTGTCAGCTGTAAAACTAGAAATAAATCTAGCAGAGTGAATAGAATTTATATACGACATATCAGAGTTAAGAATTGATTTATATAAATCTTTTTGAAGCAGGCCAACAATCTTTTGACCTATATAATTTATTGCAACGTTAGCGCCGTAAGTTCCAATCGCTCTTATAAGCATTATCAAAATTGCTATCAAAGGTAGGATTGTTAACATTTCTCGATTTGAATTTACAAAAATATCATCAATTACTCTTCTTATTAGCTCAGGAAGAGCCGGAGTTGTTAATGCAACAATGGCATTACAAAAAAGAGCTATTAAAAGTAATTTAAAAGATCCAGAAGCGTAATTCTTCCAAATTCTTTTTATAACTGAAAAAGTATAATATTTATTTTCTTCTTCCATTCATTCCCACTATATCAAATAATTTTTTAACATTAGCATGCAGTTCAATTATCATAAAGATTGAATAGCATATTGCTTGTTTGTTAAATCATCATAGTTTATCTTGCTCTTTTTATTTGGTGAAATTATGTCAATAAAGTTATCTAAAAATTTAGAAAGAATTGCTCCTTCTGCTACTGTTGCAATGACACAGCTAGCTAGAGATTTAAAAAGCCAAGGCAAAGATGTGATAAGTTTATCTGCAGGTGAGCCAGATTTTGATACGCCAGATAATATTAAAAAAGCTGCTATTGATGCCATCAATAGAGGTGAAACAAAATATACCGCTGTAGATGGAATTGATGAATTAAAAGAAGCAATAATAAAAAAATTTAAAAGGGATAATAATTTAAACTTTTTGAAAGAAAATATCTCAGTTGCACCAGGAGGAAAAACTATCATTTATAATGCTATGGTTGCTACTATTAATCCAGGTGACGAAGTGATTATACCTAAACCTTATTGGGTAAGCTATCCTGATATAGTAAAACTAGCTGGAGGCACTCCAGTTACTATTGAAACAACAATAGAAAATAATTTCAAGATTAGCGGTGAAGATCTTGAAAAAAATATTACAAAAAATACTAAATGGATAATTCTCAATTCACCATCAAATCCAACTGGTGAAGTTTATACTTTTAAAGAGCTTGAATCTATTGTTAATATTCTTAAAAAATTTCCAAATATTTACATTTTCTCTGATGATATTTATGAGCATCTTCTATATGAAAAGATAGAAAAATTTACAACTATTGGGGAAATTGATGATGAAATAAACTCTAGAACAATAACAATGAATGGGGTTTCTAAAGCTTACTCAATGACTGGTTGGAGAATAGGATATTGCGGTGGACCTAAAAAAATTATCGACTCAATGCGAAAACTTCAAGGCCAATCAACATCAAACCCGTCATCTATCAGTCAATGGGCTTCCGTAGAAGCTTTAAATGGCGATCAAAGCTTTTTAAGAGATTGGTTAGAATCTTTTGAGATGAGGAGAAACAAGGTTTTTGAAATGATAAATTCTGCTGAAGGACTTTCTTGCTTGAAGCCAAAGGGAGCATTTTATATTTATCCCTCATGCGAGGATATAATTGGTAAAAAACTTAGAAGCGGTGAACAAATAAAAAACGATGAAGATTTTGCAATGAATTTATTAAAAAATAAATCTGTAGGAGTAGTTCATGGCTCTGCTTTTGGTCTATCGCCTTATTTTAGAATTTCATACGCAACATCAATGGAAAAGTTAGAAGAAGCCTGTAAAAGAATAATAGATTTCTGTGATGAACTAGAATGAAAAACGCTGACTCTTTTTTAAATGATGAAATAGGCCCTATACTGGAGCATCCTAAAAAAAATAATATAAAGACCGAAGCAGGAATACCCTTAAAATTAGTGTCGGATTTTGACCCATCTGGAGATCAACCTGAGGCAATTAAAGAGTTGGTTGAAGGTATTAATAACAATGAAAGATCACAGGTTCTCCTCGGTGTCACGGGATCTGGTAAAACCTTCACAATGGCGAAAATAATTGAATTAACTCAGAAACCCTCATTAATTCTTGCCCCAAACAAAACACTTGCAGCTCAGTTGTACTCGGAATTTAAAGAATTTTTTCCTGAAAATGCTGTTGAATATTTTGTCTCATATTATGACTATTATCAACCTGAGGCATATGTTCCAAGAACAGATACTTTTATAGAGAAAGATGCAAGTATAAATGAACATATTGATAGATTAAGACATTCAGCCACGAGATCCTTAATGGAACGTGATGATGTTATTATTGTTTCTTCAGTTTCTTGTATTTACGGTATTGGATCGGTTGAAACCTATTCTTCAATGACACTTGCTATTGAAGTAAGTCAAATCATAGAGAGACAAGAACTTTTAACTAATCTAGTTTCTCTTCAATACAAAAGAAATGATACAAAATTTATAAGAGGAACATTTAGAGTTAGAGGTGATGTAATTGAAATTTGGCCAGCTCATTTAGAGGGTAGAGCTTGGAAAATTTCATTATGGGGTAATGAGGTAGAAAAAATTAATGAATTTGATCCACTTACTGGAGAAAAAATTAGAGAATTACAAAATATAAAAGTTTATGCAAATTCTCATTATGTAACACCAAGACCAACCCTTCAGCAGGCAGCACAAGAAATTAAAAAAGAATTACTACTAAGGCTTAAAGAGCTAGAAAAAGAAAACAAACTATTGGAAATGCAAAGATTAGAACAAAGAACAATTTTTGACTTAGAGATGATGGATGCAACAGGAAGCTGCGCAGGAATTGAAAACTATTCTCGTTACCTTACAGGAAGAAAACCTGGGGAGCCACCTCCAACACTATTTGAGTATTTGCCTGAAGACTCAATTATTTTTGCGGATGAGAGTCATGTTACCATTCCACAACTTGGAGGAATGTATAAGGGCGACTTTAATAGAAAATCAACCCTTGCTGAACACGGATTTCGTCTACCATCATGCAAAGATAATCGCCCATTAAAATTTGAAGAATGGGAGTTAATGAGACCAAAAAGTATTTTTGTTTCTGCTACCCCAGGCCCTTGGGAACTTGATCAATCTGGTGGTGTTTTCTCTGAACAAATAATTCGACCTACAGGCTTAATTGATCCAAAAAGTGAAATCCGTCCAGCATCTAGTCAAGTTGATGACTTAATATATGAATGTAAATTAATAGCAAAAAAGGGGCAAAGAGTCCTTGTTACAGTTTTAACAAAAAAAATGGCTGAAGATCTAACTGAATATATGAATGAGCAAAATATAAAAGTTCGCTATCTTCACTCTGATATTGATACCCTTGAGAGAATTGAAATCTTGAGAGACCTTAGGACAGGTTTGTTTGACGTATTGGTAGGAATTAACCTTCTAAGAGAGGGTTTAGATATACCTGAATGTTCACTAGTTGCAATTCTTGATGCCGATAAAGAGGGTTTTCTTAGATCGGAGACCTCTCTAATACAAACAATGGGAAGGGCCGCAAGAAATGTTGATGGTAAAGTAATTCTATATGCAGATAAAATAACTGGATCAATGGAAAGAGCCCTTAATGAGACAAAAAGAAGACGAAAAAAACAGAAAGAATATAATAAGAAAAATAAAATAACACCCTCAAGCATTAAAAATAATATTAAAGATATTCTAAGTAGTATTTATGAAAAAGATCATGTGCAAATTGAAGCACCTGATCATACTGAAAATGATTTATTTATTGGTAATAATCTTGAAAAACATATTAAATCATTAGAAGATAAAATGTTAAAAGCTGCTGAGGATTTAAACTTTGAAGAAGCAGCTAGAATTAGAGATGAAATAAAAAGACTTAATGAAACTTCTTTAATTTTCAGTGAAAATCCTATGGCAAAACTTTAAGTTTAAGAAAAAAAATGAAACCAATTCACACAAAAAAATTAGAGCCTGGCGTAGCACTTATTACAGGAGGAGCAAAAAGAATTGGTAAAAAGATTGCAAGAAATCTAGCTAATGATGGCTGGAAAGTAGTAATACACTTCAATAAAAATAACATAGCTGCTAAAAATCTCAAAAGTGAAATTATAAAGAATAAAGGCAAAGCGGAAATTATTAAATGTGATTTAAATAACTATAATTCAGTTAAAAATTTAATTGAAAAATCTAAAAAGAAATTTGGTAATCTATCCTTGTTGATCAATAATGCTTCAAAATTTGAAAATGATGACATTACAAAAATTAATGCCGAATCATGGGATAGTCATAATAATATAAATTTAAAAGCCCCTCTTTTTTTATCAAGAGACTTTAGTAAACAAATAAAAAAAAATGTGCCTGGTTTGATTATTAATATTATTGATCAAAGAATCTTTTTCCCTAATCCAGAATTTATTTCTTATACTTCTTCAAAACAATCTCTTATGTGGTTAACTCAAACACTGGCACAAGCTTTAAGTCCTCAAATTAGAGTATGTGCAATTGGTCCTGGACCAACTCTTAAAGGAGCAAGACAATCAAAAAAAGATTTTGAAAATCAATCTCTCTCTACACCCCTAATGATAGGCTCAAATCCTGAAGAAATATACCAGGCCGTTAAATTTATAATTGATATGCCTTCCTTTACTGGACAAATGATTACCCTTGATGGCGGAGAACATTTAGACTGGATAAAAAAAGAAGACAAAAATTTTAAAGACTAACTAAAGTAAAATAAGTTTCTATATTAAACAATGAGTTAGGTAATATTTTTATAAAATACTTTATTTGTTAACAGCTAAAATTATTTAAAAGTCAAAAGGCTAATTAATTTAGAAAAAATAAAAAAATTATGTAAAATAATTAAATTATTGTTATAATTCAATATCTTACAAAATATTAATAAATTAATTTAAAATTTCTATTACTTTAAATGCTTTTATACTGATAGCTAAGTTGTCAACATAGTTATCCACAGGCTGTTATTTAAATAATATTTCTAATATAATTAAAATTAAACCATGAAAAATAAAATTTTAGATAAAAGTAAAATTTCTGGAAGAGAGATTCTTCAAAAAAAAATCGTTGATATGCCTGAAAAACCAGGTGTTTATAGGATGATTGATAATAAAAAAAATGTCCTATACGTTGGAAAAGCAAAGAACTTAAAGAAAAGACTTCTGAGCTATACCAGGCCAACAGGCAATAATAATCGCATTTCAAAGATGATAAGTCTTATAACAAATGTTGAAATTACTATCACAGAAACAGAGATAGATGCGCTCCTTCTTGAGCTTAATTTAATCAAAGAAAAAAAACCGAGATACAATATAATGCTCAGAGATGATAAAACATTTCCGTATATTTTTATCTCCTCAGAACATGATTTTCCAAAACTAGAAAAGCATCGCGGTTCAAGAACTAGACCCGGTCACTATTATGGCCCTTTTGCAAATCCTGGAGCAGTTAATAGTACGTTGAATACTCTTCAAAAAGTTTTCCTTCTTCGTTCTTGTAGCGATAGAGAGGTGGAAGCCGGTAATAGACCATGCCTAAATTATCACCTTAAACGTTGTTCTGGTCCATGTGGAAGTAAAATTAGTAAGGAGGACTATAAAGAATTAGTTAATGATGTAAGGAAATTTTTTAGTGGTAAATCAACTGCAATTCAAAAAAAACTTTCTAATAAAATGCAAAATGCCTCAAAAAATAAAGAATATGAAATTGCTGCTCAATACAGAGATAGAATAAGTGCATTATCTAATATGAGTAAATCAGATACTATTAACCCTCAATTTTTGAAAGAAGCTGATATTTTTGCCGTAAATAAGATTAATAATAAATCATGTGTCCAGGTATTTTTCTTTAGATCATGGAGAAACCTTGGAAATAAGGCTTATTTTCCAATTCATACAAATGATGTTGCTGAAAAAGATATTCTTCAGTCATTTATTCCTCAATTTTATCAAAATAAACCAATACCAAAATTAATATTGATAAGTCATGATTTTAATGAAAAAAAACTCCTCTCCGAAACTTTTTCAAAAAAAGAAAAAAGAAAAATAAAAATTATCAAGCCTCAAAAAGGTGAAAGGCAAAAAATAATTAATCATGCTTTAGAAAATTCAAAAAATGCTCTCCAAAGATATCAAAATGATTTATTAAGTAATAAAAAAAATCTTTTGTTACTGCAAAAAGCTTTTCAATTAGACAAAGTTCCAAAGAGAATTGAAATATATGATAATAGCCATATTCAAGGTTCTTATGCTGTTGGAGCTATGGTCGTAGCTACAGAAGAGGGTCTAGATAAAAGTGAATATAGAAAATTTAACATAAGAAGTGCAAAAACAAATGATGACTTTGCAATGATGAACGAAGTAATAGAAAGAAGGTTTAAAAAAATCAGTAAAAGTCAATCATTCGATCGATCAAAATACCCTGATATAATTCTTATAGATGGAGGAAAGGGTCAATATACCTCAACAAAAAAAGCACTTGATAAGTTAGAAATAACTGACGTTAAAATCATTTCAATTGCAAAGGGAGAAAAAAGAAACGCTGGAAGGGAAAAATTTTATACAAATAAAAATAAACCATATTTATTTAAACCTAATGATCCAATGCTATTTTACCTTCAAAGGCTTCGTGATGAAGCTCACAGATTTGCAATCGGAACCCATAAAGCTAAAAGAAAGAGAGAATTTACAAAGAATCCTCTTGATGAGATACCTGGAATTGGATTAAAAAGAAAAAGAGCTTTGCTTAATTTTTTTGGATCAGCTAGAGCTATTAGCCAGGCAAGAATCGAAGAATTAACCGCTGTAGACGGTGTCTCATTGAATATAGCCAATAGGATCTTTAATTGGTTTAACGAATAAATTTAAAGTTGGAAAAATGCCAAATTTTTTAACACTAACAAGAATTCTTCTTTCGGTAATAATTACATCTCTAATTATTATTTCTCCAAGTAAATTTTCTTATTTAGTTAGTTTTATTCTTTTTTGTTTAGCTGGTATTACTGATTTTTTTGATGGCTGGTATGCAAGAAAGAATAATGAGGTAAGTGAATTAGGGAAAATGCTTGATCCTATCGCTGATAAGATTTTAGTTATTTCAATATTAATAGCACTTATGAAAAATTCCGTTCTTACCGGTTTAAATATAATACCTGCTTTAATCATCATCTATCGAGAAGTTTTTATTTCTGGTCTAAGGGAATATTTAGGTAATAAATCAATTAAGGTTGATGTTACACAACAATCAAAATGGAAAACTTCAATACAATTTATTTCTATTTCTGGTTTTATTCTTTTCCCAGTAATTGAAAATAATGCTTTTTACTTATATCTATTAATTTCAATTTTACTTTGGCTATCGGCAATAATGTCAATAAGTTCAGGGTTTAATTATTTCAGATTAGCCTCAGATTTTCTAAAAAAATAAAATGAAAATTATTTTTTTTGCAAAAATAAGAGAGTTGATAGGAAAAGAAGAGGAAAATATAATTCTTCCTGAAAATATAATTACAGTTAATGATATGGTGTCATTTCTAAAACAATATAATAAAATTTATTATAATGTTTTTGAAAATTATGATTTTTTTATTGCTTGTGATGAAGAGCTAGTAGATATGGACTATAATATTTCCAAAACCAAAGAAATTGCTATTTTTCCTCCAGTTACAGGTGGGTAATGATAGATATAAGAATACAATCTAAAGGTTTTAATTTTGAAAAAGAAATTAAAAAATTTCAAAAAACCAAAATAGATGGTGCTGTTGTTTGTTTCCTTGGTTCTGTAAGAGATCTAGAATCAGAGGAAGAATTAAAAAAATTAGAAATTGAATATTACCCAAAAATGGCAAAAAAGGTTTTAAAAGAAACAGCAAAAAAAGCTTTTGATAAGTGGAATCTTAGTCAATGTCTAATTATTCATAGATTTGGAAAATTAAATGTTAATGAATCCATTGTTCTCATTATAACACAAACTAAGCATAGAAAAGATGCTTTTAGAGCAAATGAATATATTATTGATTTTTTAAAAATAAATGCTCCATTTTGGAAGAAAGAGCATACAAATAGAAAGTCTTATTGGGTTGAACAGAATAAAAAAGATATAGATATGAGTATTTAATCACCAGACCAATTATTAACAAGATCAATATAAGAAGAGGAAATTTTTTTAATTTCATCCCCAACAATAAATTCTTGATCATCTATAGCGCAAACAGGTGTTACTTCGGCAGCTGTTCCAGTTATGAAGCATTGCTTAAAGTCTTTTAAATCATCAATAAATAAAGCTCTTTCAACTATTTTAAACCCATGATCTTTTGCTATTTCAATTACTGTCCTTCTTGTAATGCCGTCTAAAAAACAATCGGGTATAGGGGTATGGATTTCATTGCCACTGATAAAAAAAATATTTGCTCCTGTTGTTTCTGCAATTTGATCTCTATAATCGAGCATTAAGGCATCAGAAAAACCTTTGGACTCTGCTTTTTGTTTTGCAAGCGTGCATATCATATATAAACCTGCGGCTTTTGCTTTACATGGAATTGTTTCTGGAGAAGGCCTTTTCCATTCTGATAATGTTACTTTTATACCCTTTAAAATTTCTTCTGGGGTGAAATATGAAGGCCACTCCCAAACCGCAATGGCGCAATGCACTGGGGCATTAGGAGCAGAAACACCCATCTCAGAACCTCGCCAAACAATTGGTCTTATATAAGCATCATCAAGATCATTTAACTTTATAGCCTCGTATGAGGCCTCTATAATTTCATCAATGGAGTAAGGTATTTTTAAATCAAGAGCTTTGGCAGAACTAAAAAGTCTTTCAGTATGTTCTCTAACTTTAAAAATTTTTCCTGAATAAGATCTCTCACCCTCAAAGACAGAGCTTGCGTAATGTAGACCATGGTTGAGAATATGAATATTGGCATTCTTCCAGTCGACAAATTCTCCATCAAACCAAATTAAACCATCACGGTTTTCCATAGATTCAGCCAATTTATAATCTCCCAGTCCAAAAATAAATTTATCAATATACTAAAAATCGGTATCATTGAGATATAAAGTAGTCAATATAATTGATAATAAAAATATAAATAGAAATTAAAAATATTTTATAAATTATATTATTATACTATTAATGAATTATGAATAAGATAGATACTGAAAAAAATAATATTAAGAATCTTCTTGTTGTTGACGACGATGAGAGGATAAGGACATTATTAAAAGAATATCTTATAAATGAAGGTTTTATTATCTCAACAGCTGAATCAGCGATCACAGCACATGAAAAAATGAAAATATTAGATTTCGATCTTATTATTTTAGATGTAATGATGCCTAATATTGATGGATTTGAATTCACTAATCAAATAAGAGAAACATCTCAAACACCTATAATTTTATTAACCGCTAAATCTGAAATTGATTCCAAAATTGAAGGATTAGAAATAGGCGCAGATGATTATGTTACCAAGCCATTTAATCCAAAAGAACTTTTACTTCGAATAAATTCAATTTTAAAAAGGTCAAATAACGATAAAATTTTAAATCCAGAAATAAATTTTGGTGAATTCACTTTAAATATTGAAACCAGGGATTTTACAAAATCTGGAAAAAGAGTTTACTTAACTGAGCAAGAATTAAACCTATTAATATCATTAGCAAAAAATCCAGGAGTTCCAATTAGTAGAGAAGAATTAGCAGGAATTGATGAACCAGGAAGAGCAATAGATGTAGGAATTAATAGATTAAGAAAAAAAATTGAAGATGATCCAACTATGCCAATTTGGCTCCAGACCGTTAGAGGAAAAGGTTATATATTAAGACCTAACTCAAAATGAAAATTTACATACCCATATTCAAAAAATTAAAAAAAATTTCACCTAATGGTCTGTATACAAGATCGTTAATCATAATAATTGCTCCAATAGTAGTTTTACAAGCAATATTAACTTTTGTTTTTTTGGAACGACATTGGCAATTAGTAACTAAAAAATTATCCTCGTCAGTTGTTTCTGAAATTGGAATGATTATTAAAATGCAAGACAATACTGAGCTTGAAACAATTACCTCATTCGCAAAAGAATTTTATGACATATCAATTAATTTTTATCCTAATCAAGAAATATCAAGAGATAATAATACTCCAAAAACAATTGTTGAAAGAACTTTAGTTAAGGAAATTGAAGAAAGATTGGGAACAGAAACATGGATTAGAGATTTTCCTCAAGAGAAAAAAGTTATTATAAAAATTCCAATAAACTCTAATGTAATTGAATTTTTGATACCTCGAAGAAATGTATACGCAACAAATAGTCATATTTTTATAGTATGGATGGTCATATCCTCAATTCTAATTTTGTCAATAGCTATACTTTTTTTAAGACAACAGATAAAACCCATAGAAAAACTTGCTAAAGCAGCTGAGTCGTTTGGAATGGGTCAGAAAATCGAGAACTTTAAACCATCTGGTGCCTCAGAAGTTAGAAAAGCCGCAGATGCATATATTAAAATGCAAGAAAGAATAGAAAAATTTATTGAGCAAAGAACTCTAATGCTGGCAGGGGTAAGTCATGACCTGAGAACACCCCTCACTAGGATAAGACTCCAATTAGAAATGCTTTCAAAAAATGAGAAAAGTGATGAATTACTTAAAGATGTTGATGAAATGCAATATATGCTAGAAACCTATTTAGATTTTTCACAAACAGTATCCAGCGAAGAAAATTCAATTGTTAACATTAACGAGATGATTGAAGAAATTACCGAGACAAGTAAAGAGAAAAATAAATCTATAATTTTTAAATCTTCATGTGAAAATCATATTAATCATAAATGTAAATATATTGCTTTAAAGAGATGTATTATTAACCTTGTTAATAATGCAAAAGCCTATGGTGATGAAATCATTATTAGCCTCTCAGAAACAAATAATGAAATAAATATTAATATTGAAGATAATGGACCCGGAATAAAAGAAAAGGACTATGAAAAAGCTTTAAAACCTTTTCAAAGACTTGACTCATCAAGAAATCAAAATATAGCAGGATCTGGCCTTGGGCTATCAATTTCACAAGATATCATAAAAACGCTTAATGGAAATTTGAGCCTATCAAAAAGTATAATTGGTGGTCTTAAAGTTGAAATTCAACTTCCTAAAAATTTTTAATTACTTAATTCCTTACTCCTCTTTACTGCATTTTTGATAGCACTTTTTAAAAGATTATAAAAATTTTTTTTAGAGCCCTCTAATATTTCAAAGGCAGCTTCTGTGGTTCCACCTTTTGATGTAACATTTTCTTTTAATTCATTAGCTGTTTTACTAGAGGACATCATCAGATCAGATGATCCTTTTGCTACAATTTTAGCTAATTTATTGGTATCAATGTCTTTTAATCCTATTTCTTTAGCAATAGAGCTCAAACAATCAGTTAGATAAAAATAATAAGCAGGCCCTGAGCCTGATATGGCTGTTATAATATCAATATCATCCTCACTATTTATCCAAAAATATTCACCTATTTTAGAAAAAATATTTTCAGTTAGCAGTTTAAAATCATTATTGATAAAATTATTTCCATACAAAGCAGTAATACTACTACCTTTAGAAGCTGCTAAATTAGGCATAGTCCTAATGATTGGATAGTTATTAAAAAATCTTTCAAATGTTTTTATTTTTGTACCGGCCAAAATTGATATTATAGAGAAAGATTTTCCACTAGAAATTAATGATATTTGTTGACATACCTCTTTAACAATTTGTGGCTTAATAGCAAAAATAACTATATCAAAATCAAAGCTATTTATTTTATCAATAGATGAATAATGGTTGGTATTTTTAATTACCATATCTTTATTAGTTTCGTTAAGATTAGGCTCGATTACAGATATTTCTATTTTAGGTAATTTTTCTGAGATTAATCCCTCTAATAAACTACCTCCCATTTTTCCCAGACCAATGATTAATAATTTTTGAGAATCATTCATTGTCCTGTAATTTTAAGCCTCACCCTCAGTATTAAAAAGAACAGCTTTCAGAGCTTCATTTGAATTTTTACCTGCCCATAAAATATATTGAAAAGCTGGAAAAAATTGATCACAAGAAGATACTGCTTTAACCATGACATTATCTAGCTGATCTTGCGAAATATTATCTCTACTAAATAAAGATGTATTTCTATATAGAACTATACCTTCATCAGCCCAAACATCAAAGTGTCCAAGCCACATTTGATTATTAATAGATGATACTAATTCAAGAATTTTATCTTTGTGTCTATTTTGAAATTTTAAATCAAACCCGCATACAATATTAATACCTTCAAAATCATCAACCCATGTAACCGAAATTTGGTAGTCTAGCCACTTACCCTTAGCAAGTATTGATACTTCTGATTCGCTTCTTTCATATGTCCAATTTCTTAAACTCGCAACAATTTCAACAGTATCAAGAGGGTGTTCAAGAATTTGAATGTTTTTTGCTAATGCCATTAATTACCACATGTAGTAGTTTGAAAAAATTATGATACTACAGATTGAAAAAAGTTGATAGCTAATAATAATAAAAAATTTCAAATTAATGATTTAAATATGTATAAATTTTTATATGAAAAATTATATTTTAGATATTAATCCAATTGCCTTCTCTATTGGCCCAATAGATGTTTATTGGTATGGTCTTGCATACATGGCAGGAATGGTTCTAGGTCTTTTTTATGCTCTAAAAATAATTGAAACAAAAAAAGATGTATGTAAATTATCAATTACAAAAAAAAATATTGATGGAATCTTTATTTGGATTGTTTTTGGTATTATTTTTGGAGCAAGATTAGGCTATGTAATATTCTATAATTTTGATTTTTACCTTAATAACCCTCTATTGATTTTATCTCTATGGGAAGGTGGAATGTCTTTTCATGGAGGTGCGATTGGAGTAATTATAGCTATCATTTCTTATTCAAAATATTACAGAATTCCAGTATTAGAAACCGGAGATATTATTTGTTCGGTAGTACCCATAGGGCTTTTCTTTGGAAGGATTGCTAACTTTATTAATGGTGAATTATGGGGAAAAGAAACAAATTTTTCCTGGGGGGTAATATTTCCAAACGCAGGTATTAATCCAAGACACCCAAGCCAATTATATGAGGCTGGTTTCGAGGGTTTAATTTTATTTACTATTTTATTAGTGATAGTCTATAATAATGGACTTAAGAAAAAGGGATTAATTAGCGGTACTTTTTTATTCTTTTATTCTTTCTCAAGGATAATAATAGAAAACTTTCGTGAACCAGACTCTCATATTGGATATATTATTGAAAATATAACTATGGGAATGATATTGTCTCTTCCCTTCTTAGTTGCAGGTTTAATTTTAATTTTTCGTTCCATAAAAAATGAATATTCTTAGAGAAAAAATACACAATATAATTATTGAGAATGGCCCTATATCAATAGCTTCTTTTATGGAGATATCTCTAAGCGATAAAAAATATGGTTATTATAGAAAAAAAATGCCTTTAGGGTCTAAAGGTGATTTTGTAACATCACCAGATATTTCACAAATTTTTGGCGAAATTATCGGTATCTGGATCTTGGATATTTGGATAAAATTAAAAGAACCAAGTAATTTTCAAATTGTTGATTTAGGTGGCGGGAGAGGCACTTTACTAAAAGATATTAATAGAGTTCTAAAAAACAAAGTCAGTGACTTTGTTTTTATAGATATTAATGAGGAATTAATAAAACTACAAAAAAAAGCCTTAAATGGTGCAAAACACTTCGAAAAAATCAACGATATTCCAAAAAAGCCAACTATTTTTATTGGAAATGAGTTCTTGGATACATTTCCAGTTCATCAATTTATTAAAAAAAATAATAACTGGAAAGAGATTTGTGTAAACTCTAATGGTAAAGAGCTGTTTTTTTCGTACGAAACTACAAAGCT
>Ga0160422_10000670_pt1 | contig 20879 bp, 23 predicted proteins | sample Fk160mmetaG_FD_108192 | JGI IMG/M metagenome (GOLD analysis project Ga0160422, IMG submission 108192) | Marine microbial communities from the Central Pacific Ocean - Fk160115 60m metaG | ecosystem: Environmental > Aquatic > Marine > Oceanic > Photic zone | place: The Central Pacific Ocean... | reverse complement strand
GTTTTTGCTTTAGGGGTAGGAGTTTTTGCTTTAGGGGTAGGGGTTTTTGCTTTAGGGGTAGGAGTTTTTGCTTTAGGAGTAAAGGTTTTTGCTTTAGGATTCAACGGCATCGTGTTAAGTTTTTTATCTGCTAATTTACAAAATGTAGTAAGTTGTTTTACAGTTTTATTTTTTGGCAAAACTTCATTTCTTTTTAGTTTTTCAATATATTCACTAAGTTTAATAGAAGTAGGAGACCGCTTACGAGGACTACCAAAAAAAGAATTGGGAAGCTTGGAGGTTTCAGGTGTTTTTTGTGTGGGTGTTTTAGATTTTAGTGTTTTTTTCTTTAATATTAATTTTTTCTTTATATTTTTAGTACCTGTTCCGCCTGTATTAATACGCATATATATATTGTATTATAATTTTATTTTATAGGTTCTAAAGTTAATATACTATTTAACAAGAGAAATACCTAATATTACAACCCATATTCCTAATAATTTTTTAATTTTTAATACTTCTCTCTTTAACATAATATCTAACATAAAAGTAAATAATACGCCAAATCCTGACCAAAGGGTATATGCAGTACTTAATGTATATTTAGTTAAACATTTCGGAAAAAAATAAAAAGATATTGCATATCCAGTATAAATAGGAATATACCACATCTTATTGTTATTTACATTTGGTAAACAAAATGTACAAGCCGTTTCTAAAATTACGGATGTAGTTAAATATACGTCTGGTGATGCTAATTTACTACCATTTTTTATTAAAACTAAAGGAGTTATTTTATTTATAGGAGCAACTAATAACATTAGATATATTATATATTTATATCTAATGTCTATATGGTTTAAATTTATGTTTCAATTGGAAATTCTCCTACATTAATAATTCTATTATATAAATCATCACTAAATAATTGTATTCCTCCTTCATTTAATCGGGTATTTTTTTCTAAGTCATTTAAAACAGAATTATTTTTTATATAAATATTTTTTTTAATTTCATTTATTATACTTGGATTAGATACAATCTCATTAAAAATCATTTTTTCTTGATTAAAATTATCAGAAACTACTTTTTTCTTAAGGTGAAGTAGTAAATATTTTTCATATCCAAGATTGTCAATTACTTTATTTATGAGTAATTGATTTTCATTTAATAGTTTATCTATGATATAATCAGTAAGTAATTTGCTAGCGTTATATTGCGTATGATAATTTTTAACAGAAATAGCTAGATATAGATTACTGAATATATCAGCCATGGTACCAGATAACATTTGTTCTCTTTTAAGTGTACCTCCTTTTAATGCAACAAAGTTAGTTATATTAGCAAAATTAATAATTTGTTGTTCTAGTTTGGTGTTAGTTGTTGAAGATATAATATAAAAGCTTTTAAAGTACATTTTTATAGAGTGTATAACAATATTTTTAAAGTGTTTCATAAAATCTTCTTTATTATCTTGTAATATACTGTCTAATATAGAATGTATATAAGGGTGCGATTTATTAAGTCCTTGACCAAAAATGATAAGAGACCTAGTAAGGGTATTAGAACCTTCTACGGTAATACCTATTGGGGCAGCACGATAAAATTTTTCTAAAAAATTGCTGTGCCCTAGGCAAATAGCCCCACCAGCATGTATATCCATTGCATGGTTTAATACATTTCTGCCTCTTTCGGTAGTTTGCTGTTTCATAATTGCACTAATAACAGCAGGACTATCACCATTATCTAAAATAGTGTTCGTTAAATGAATTGATGATTGAATAATCCATGTATCCATAACCATTTTATTTACTTTTTCTTGAATAGCTTCCATATTAGCCAACGGTATATTAAATTGTTTTCTGGTTTTAATATAATGTAAAATTCCGAAGCTGGCAACTTTACTACTAGCGTTTGCGGTTGCGGGCAAACTAATTCCTCTTCCAGCGGATAAACAATCCATCAACATTTCCCAGCCTTTTCCTATACCATTAGGACCTCCTATAACTTGTGTAGGTTCAATATAGAATTCTCCTTTTATGGTTCCGTTTGGAAATCCCGCATTTAATGGATTATGGTATGTTTCTTGAATTAATCCAGGATGCCCTCTTTCTACCAATGCTAATGTAATTCCTGTTTTATTATTATTTAAAATATTATTAGGGTCTTTTAAATCAAAAGCGATACCCATTAAATTTGCAACAGGAGCTAATGTAATGTATCTTTTATTAACATTTACTTTTATCATAGTTTTCCCGTTGATATGAACAACTTCACCTTGGTCTATACTACCAGTTGCGTCAGAACCATTATTTGGACCAGTTAAACCAAAACATGGAATATATTTACCGTGTGCTAATCCAGGTAAATAATAATTTTTTTGTTTTTCTGTACCATAATGAGAGATTAGTTCACCAGGTCCTAATGAATTAGGCACCATAGTAGCTACACCTAATGCGGGATCAACACTAGCAATTTTTGTTAACACGTCCGACATCTCATTAACACTAAGTTTAATTCCACCATATTTTTCATCAATTAAAAAACTAAAAAACTTATTTTTAGCTAAATATTGAATCCAGTAATTATCATTGTTGTTAGGATACAAAGATGTATCATCAAAGGAATCAAGTAGTTCGGTTAGCATATTAGCAGGTAATTTATTTTTTGGCTTTACCTGATGAGGAATAGATACTGAACCATTTAAAATTTGTCGGTCAATTGATGTATTTCCACTTCTTAATGCTATTAATTCTGTATTAGAAATTTTTGGAATAAGAGACCTAATAGAGTTATATATCTTATTAGATAGCATATACTTAAATATAGAATATTATATTTTTAAATATATTTTATAAGAATTTAATGTAATTCTTTTGAAATTTTTAATTTCATCTCTCCAATAGCTTTTCCAGGATTCAATCCTTTTGGACAGGTATTGCTACAATTCATAATACTTTTACAACGATACAATTTCATAGCATCATCAACATATTCCATTCTTTCTATCGTGGCATCATCTCTTGAATCTTCAATCCATCTATAGGCTTGCATAAGAACAGCAGGTCCTAAATATTGGTCAGAGTTCCACCAATAACTAGGACATGATGTAGAACAACATGCACATAATATACATTCATACATTCCATCTAATTTTTTTCTTTCTTCCGGCGATTGTATATGTTCGGTGTTTGATTTATTAGAGGTTTGTAGCCATGGTTTTATTTCTTTATACTGCTTATAAAAATTTTTCATATCAGGTACTAAATCTTTTATGATTGGCATATGAGGAAGTGGATATATAGAGATATTATCTTCCATAGAACATAAACAAGCCAGTGTATTTTTACCATTTATATTCATGGCACATGATCCGCAAATACCTTCTCTGCACGATCTTCTAAATGCTAATGTTTGGTCTAATTCATTTTTAATGTGAATTAATCCGTCTAATACCATAGGTCCTGCTTTGTTTTTTTCAAAAACAAACTTATCTAATCTTGTTTTTCCATTATTATTTCTATATATTTTAAACGTAGTTAATGTTTTCTGTATAGATTTCATTTAATTAAATATAATATTTATTTTTTAATATATATTCTTAAAATATCCGTACAAAGCAATTCCATGTAAAGTGAAGTTTAAAGTTCTGCATTTTTTTGATAAATTTATGGGTTTAACATAGTCTGTTATAATGCATGATGTAGAAACATAGGAATGAAATCCTAAATTAGATATATTTGTAATGTGTAATAAATCAAAAAAACGAGGGGTATCGGTATTATATACAAAAAATGAGGAGAGACTTAATGGTATTAATAACTTTGAAGATAAATGAAAACCTTTTAATATTAGTTTGCTTTTATCAGGTATAAATATATTATTCATTAATATATTTAGAGCTATATATTTAAATTATTATAATGAATAACAAATTATCACCACACGTAACTATATATAAATTTCCTATAACAGCAATATCTTCAATTGCTACTAGATTAACTGGATTATATATGACGAGTTTATTTGTATCTGGAGGAATGATATGTGTACTAGATAAAAAAGAAGAGGCATATAAAAAATATGATGAAATGTCTATGAATATAAAAAGAGTATTTCATTATTCAATTATAGCTCCATTAACTTATCATACTTATGGAGGGATAAGACATTTTATTTGGGACAGATACCCTTCTTTTTTAAATAATAAAAGTGTAGCAAAATCATCATACTTTTTATTTGGAGCATCTTTTATTTCCACTATAGCAATTGAAAATATATGGACAACAATAGAAAATATGAAAACAATATTAAAGAATATTAAAGAATATTAAAGAATAAAATACAGTAAATAACAATGAAAACATCTTTATCTTCAGCGGTAGTACAAGCGCTGCGTTTAAATTCAAGTAAAAATATAATAGGAAAAAAGATAGATAATAAATGGGTTTGGAGGGATAAAAACTATATATTAAATTCTATAAGTTATTGTCAAGATTATTTGAAATCAGAGAACATCCAGCGTGGTGATCGTGTAGCGTACAAGGGAGAAAATAGTGTAGAGTGGCTATCTTGGAATATAGCATGTAATTCATTAGGTGGGATTTGGGTTCCTATGTATAATGATCAAAGTGAAAATTATTGTAAACACGTATTAGAAGATAGTGAAGCAAAAGTTTTAATAACAAATAGTTATAATAATAATAACAATGGAATAAAACAATTAAGTAGTGAAATAGAAGATTATGAACCTGTAAAAGAATTACAGCATGAATATAATGAAGTATCTAATTTAATATATACATCAGGAACAACAGGAAAACCTAAGGGTGTAATGTTATCAAATGAAAATATATTAAGTAATGTTTATGATACACGTTCTAGATTTAATACCATGCCAGAAATAACATGTTTAAATATATTGCCCTGGGCACATGTCTATAGCCAGAGTTGTGAGTTATATTATAATGTATTGTTTAACAACAAAATAGCAATATCTACAAGTCGTTTTTCATTTTTAAAAGAATTAAAAGAAATTAAACCAGATGTTTTGTATTTAGTCCCAAGAGTATTAGAACTAATAAAATCTAAAACGGAATTTTTAGATGTTTCGCTTTTAAATACATTATTACCTATTTTATTAAAAAGAGTGTTTGGTAAAAATCTAAAAACTATATATGTAGGTGGAGCAAAATTACAAGATAGTACAAAAATATTTTTTAAAAAAGCGGGTTATACATTATGTGAAGGATATGGTTGTACAGAATTATCTCCTATGGTAAGTGTAAATCATATGGATAATCCAAGAAATGAAAAATCCATTGGTAAAATATTAGATAGCGTATTAGTAGAAATAATAGAGGATGAGATACAAGTTTCTGGACCGAATGTTATGTTGGGATATTGGAATAACGAAGAAGCTACAAAAAAAGTATTAGTAAAAAGGGGAGATAGAACATGGTATAAAACAGGGGATGGGGGGTATATAGAAGATGGATTTCTTTTTTATACTGGAAGGAATAGTTATAATTATAAATTAAGTAATGGAAAATTTGTAAATGTAGAGTATGTGGAATCTATTGTAAAAAAACATGTAAAATGCAACTGTGTAGTATTTACAAAAGATAATATTCATAACGGAATAATTACAAATATACAATTTAATGAAGATTTTTTAGAAGTTATAAATAAAGATTTAAATAAGTATTTAAAAATACACAAAGCTCATTGGGTTCATGAAGAACACTGGGAGAAATATTTAACGCCGAAAATGAGTATAAAGAGAAAGGATTTGATACAAGATTTTAATGACGGTAAGATAAGAAAAATAGTAGTTAAATAAGCTATATAAAAATTATTTGCTATAGTTATATATGTTTAGAACTATAGTAAAAAAGTCAATTGAAAAATTTACAGAACATAATTATGATGCAATTGTAATAGGTGCTGGTGGTGCAGGTTTAAGAGCCACTATGGGATTAGCTGAAAAAGGATATAATGTAGCATGTATATCAAAACTATTTCCTACAAGGTCTCATACAGTAGCAGCACAAGGGGGTATAAATGCAGCATTAGGTAATATTACGGATGATGATTGGAAATGGCATTTTTATGATACAGTTAAAGGAAGTGATTGGTTAGGTGACCAAGACGCCATACAATATATGTGTAAAGAGGCCCCTAAAGTAGTATTAGAATTAGAAAGTTATGGATTACCTTTTTCAAGGACAAAGGAAGGAAAAATATATCAGAGAGCATTTGGTGGTCAAAGTTTAGATTATGGAAAAGGGGGACAAGCTTATCGTACAGCATGTGCTGCAGATAGAACAGGACATGCGATGTTGCATACTTTATATGGTAATTCTTTAAAATATGATGCAAATTTTTTTATTGAATATTTTGCGTTAGAGTTATTAAAAAATAAAAATAATGACTGTATCGGTGCATTAGTTTATAATATGGAGGACGGAAGTTATCATAAATTTAACGCAAAAAATACAGTTTTAGCTACAGGTGGATATGGAAGATGTTATTTTTCAGCAACTAGTGCACATACATGTACAGGAGATGGAAATGCAATGTGTCTTAGAAGTGGTATCCCACTACAAGACCCAGAGTTTATTCAATTTCATCCAACCGGAGTTTATGGGGCAGGAGTACTACTAACAGAAGGTTGTAGAGGAGAAGGAGGATACTTAATTAATTCAGAAGGAGAAAGATTTATGGAGAGATATGCTCCTAGTGCAAAGGATTTAGCTAGTAGAGATGTTGTATCTAGATCAATGACGATGGAAATAAATGAGGGAAGAGGTGTTGGAGATGATAAAGACCATATTTTATTGCAATTAAGCCACTTACCAAATGATTTGCTTGAAGAAAGATTACCAGGAATATCGGAAACCGCAAAAATTTTTGCCGGTGTGGATGTAACGGTTGAACCGGTGCCTGTAATACCAACGGTACATTATAATATGGGAGGAATACCTACAAATTGGAAAGGTCAGGTTATATCTCCAGACGAAACAGATGAAAATAATATAGTATCAGGATTATGGGCTGCTGGAGAGGCTGCATGTTCTTCGGTACATGGAGCTAATAGATTAGGAGCAAATTCTTTATTAGATATAGTTGTATTTGGAAAGGCTTGTTCTGAGAATATTCATGATATAAATAAACCCGGTGAATCTATTGAAAAATGTGACGATAATACTGTGAATAAGATAATCGAACATTATGAAAATTTATTGAATAGAACCGGTACTAAAAATGTTGGAGAACTTAGATTGGAATTACAAAAAGTAATGCAAAAACATGCTGGAGTTTTTAGGAATGATAAACTGTTAAAAGAAGGTTGTGATAAATTAGATGATATTTATAAACAGTTTAATAATGTTTATGTTAAGGATAAATCAAAAATATTTAATACCGAATATATTGAACTTTTAGAGTTAAAAAATTTACTAGATAATTCCTTGGTAACGATGCACAGTGCTAATTTTAGAAAAGAAAGCCGTGGAGCTCATTCCCATGAAGACTATCCAGAAAGAGATGATGAAAAATGGTTAATCCATACTATTTCTCATATTAAAGATAATAAAGTAGAACTTTCTACTAGAAATGTTATAGATAAAACACTAGATGATGAAGTAGAACCTATACCTTTAGCTAAAAGAGTATATTAGTAAATTATCTAAAGAAAATTTAACATTAATTATTATGAAAGGAATAAGGCATTTTAAAAACGCAATTAAATCAAATGTAAATAAACGAAGTAAAATAAATATTCCTCCATTACCTTTGTCTTTAGATGAAGTAAATAATTTATGTCATATATTAGAGACAAATAGATACAAAAAACAAGATATAAATTTTTTATTAAATCAATTTGAAAATAGAATTATTCCAGGTGTAGATGAAACCAGTTATGTAAAAGCAAATTTTTTAAATAAAATATGTATTGGACAGATAACTTGCGATATTATATCAAAACCTAAAGCGGTTAAATTATTAGGAACTATGCAAGGAGGCTATAATGTAGATATTTTAACGAATTTATTAGATGATATAGAAGTTCAATATTATTCATATAAATCATTGACAAATACAATACTTGTATTTGATCATTTTCATGAAATAGAGAAAAAGTATTTAAATGGAAACATAAATGCTTTTGCATTATTAGAGTCCTGGGCAAACTCTGAATGGTTTTTAGATAAAGACCCGTTAAAAGAAAAAATAAGTTTATCAGTATTTAAAGTTTCTGGGGAAACAAATACAGATGATTTATCACCTGCTGAAAATGCATGGACACGTCCAGATATACCATTGCATTCTTTGTGTATGTTGAAATTTCCAAGAACTGGTATAGTTCCAGATGTTGATTATAAAATAGGTCCATTAAATCAAATAAATAAGTTAAAAAGCTCAGGATATCCAGTTGCCTATGTAGGAGATGTGGTAGGAACAGGCTCAAGTAGAAAAAGTGCAACAAATAGTATATTATGGCATTTTGGAGAAGATATACCATATGTTCCTAACAAAAAAACGGGTGGATATTGCTTTGGAACTAAAATAGCACCTATATTTTTCAATACTATGGAAGATAGCGGTGCATTGCCAATTGAAATGAATGTAGATTCTTTGGAAACTGGACAAATAATAGACATTTATCCTTATGAAAAGTGTACAAAACAACATAATAGCAATAAAATAATAAACAAATGGGATTATAATAATGAAACGTTATTGGATAGCGTAAGGGCAGGTGGAAGAATTAATTTAATTATAGGAAAATCTTTAACAAAAAAAGCTCAAGATAGCTTAAAATTAAGTTATCCACAAGTATTTATAGAAAGAAAGATATCAAATAAAAATAAAAAAAATTATACATTAGCTCAAAAAATAGTAGGAAAGGCCTGTAATAAAAAAGGCGTATTACCTGGAGATTATTGTGAACCAACCGTAACAAGTGTAGGTTCACAGGATACTACTGGACCGATGACTAGAGATGAATTAAAAGACCTAGCATGTTTAGGATTTTCAGCAGATTTAGTAATGCAATCTTTCTGTCATACAGCAGCCTATCCAAAACCAGTAGATCTAATAACACATAATACATTACCAGATTTTATTAGTAATCGTGGAGGAATATCTTTAAAGCCAGGTGATGGTATTATACATAGTTGGTTAAATAGAATGTTGTTGCCTGATACATTAGGAACTGGAGGTGATTCACATACTAGGTTTCCAATAGGTATATCATTTCCTGCTGGAAGTGGTTTAGTAGCTTTTGCAGCAGCTACAGGAGTAATGCCTTTAGAAATGCCAGAATCAGTTTTAGTAAGATTTACTGGAGAGATTCAACCAGGTATTACATTAAGAGATTTAGTTCATGCCATACCTTATTATGCAAAAAAACAAGGATTGCTAACAATTGAAAAAAAAAATAAAAAGAATATTTTTAGCGGTCGAATATTAGAAATTGAAGGATTATCCAATTTAACTTGTGAACAAGCATTTGAATTATCAGATGCTAGCGCAGAGCGTTCTAGCGCAGGTTGTACAATAGAGTTGAATAAAGAGCCTATAATAGATTATTTAAATTCTAACATAGCGTTATTAAAGTGGATGATAGAAACCGGTTATAATGATAAAGAATCTATACAACGAAGAATATCTAAAATGGAGAATTGGTTGAAAAATCCCGTATTATTAAAAGCAGATGAAAACGCAGAATACAAAGAAATTATAACTATAAATATGAATGAAATAAAAGAACCTTTACTGTGTATACCGAATGATCCTGATAATGTTTTACCACTAAGTGAAGTATGTGGAGAGAAGATAGACGAAGTATTTATAGGTAGTTGTATGACAAATATAGGGCATTTTCGTGCAACAGGAGAGTTATTAAAAGATGTAAAAGAACCGTTATCAACGAAACTATGGGTAGCTCCTCCTACAAAAATGGATGAGAAAATATTAAAAGAGGAAGGATATTATTCCGTATATGAAAAAGTATGTGCAAATATAGAAATGCCAGGGTGTTCTTTGTGTATGGGTAATCAAGCAAGAGTAAAAGATAATGCAAGAGTATTATCTACTTCCACACGAAATTTTCCAAATAGATTAGGAAAAGGAGCGGATGTTTATTTAGCTTCTGCAGAATTATCGGCAATTACTGCAATTCTAGGAAAGATTCCAACGCTTGAAGAATACAAAAAATATATAGAAAAAATAGATAGCAATCATAGTACTATTTTTAATTACATGCAATTTGATAATGAATCATTTAAAAATAATATATTTTAATTATACATATAAATATGTCATTATCTAATCTAAACAAGGAAACCATTACAAACTTATTTGAAATGCTTGAAATCGATTCAAATCAAAAAAAAGCAATAGAATCCATTAAGTCAAATTATGCCACTTATGCAAGATTAGAACTTATATCAAAACAAATGCTAATGCTAAAAAACGAAGCTTATAATATAATTGAAAACCATGAAATGAATTTGGATTTTCAGAAGGTCAAATGTACCTTTAAAAAGGTTCCAGGAAACCATTATTATATATACGAGAAAGACGGCGAGAGATTTCTTTCTATGATTGGACCACAAGAATGGAAAGTATTACCAGGAATATATATAAAAAAAGTTTTATTTGATTATGATTGCAATTTTTACGTAGTTGAATAATTATTAAAAAATTGAATTAATGTAAAATACTTTTTTTGTTATATTTAAAAATGACGAATTTATTGAGACAATTTGAACTTGATTGTTTAACACAATTAGTACCTTTTATTGATATTGAAAAAGAATGGATTCCTTTATACAGAGAATGGTTACAAAAAGAACATTTAGAATATCTTAATTTAACTATAACAAGGCAATGGATGAATCATATAAATAAAATCACAGGATTTACGGCTGAGGAAAATATTACTAATGAAATATATAAAATTATAGAGGAGTACCCACAACATACTAAAAACGATATAATATTTGGAATTAAATTATGTTAAATAATTTAATATTTATAAAATATTAAATTATATTATTATTTTTTATGTTCCCTTAAAAATAAAATCAAAATGATTAATATTATGAATTAGTTTATCTCGTAATCTCTCTACAAAAATTTCTTGATTTCTACTGTCACATTGTTCAGCGCATTTTACAAGAACCGTGTCTAGTTTCATTTCAAGTAAATGAAATATTTTTTCTAGATAGTTAAAATCACCGAGAATTGCGTTATCATAACCTGAACTACTTCCACCGATAGATTGCATTTTGCACCATTTATACTTTAGATTATTTCTGTCTAAATAACTACGACATATTTTAAAATAAGATTGAAGCATATCATCATGATTAAATCCATGCCAAGTACTAAAAAGCCTTGTTTGTATCATATCAAACCTCATGGAAAAAATGGTTTTATGTCTATCTTCTTTATTAATTTTAGTTAAACTTGTGTATAAATTGTGAATAAAATATTTCCAGCTTTTAGTAGGCATGGTGCATATATCAGTTAGTTGTCCTTCTGTTCTACCATTTAATTTGACCAATTCTTCATCCTCCAAAGTAATTTTTTTTATTAAATGAGAAACACTTTTCAAATAGTTTCTTATGATTTCTTCATTTACTACAAGTTCATCTTGGTTTTTTTTCCAACTATACATTGAAGCTTCATGTCTCCATGTTTTTTTACATTCTTTATTGGTCCAGGTATGAACATAAATAGTAATATCATAAGTTTCACTGAGTAATTTAACATAATCTTCTAAATGTGAACCCTTATCGAATGCATCTCTGATATGACCTCTTAAAACAAATACAATTTCTTTTTTTCCCACTGGTTTTTTAATTTCAGGTTCTTTCAGTGATTTTAAATTATTCTTAGGTTGAATAATCATATTTCTTGGAGCGGTCGGTGGTTTTGGAGGAGTATTATTATTGGGGGTAGAAATATTGATACTTCTTGGAATTGGGTTATTTTGTTGTGGAGGTTTAGGTACATTTCTAAATAAAAATGTATCAACCGTTTTACTTTTTTTATTTTTTTCATTAAGTATGTTTCTTCTATGATTTTCTTTTGTGTTATTATTTGTTAAATCTCTCGAGAATATTTTTAATATATCATTTTGTTCTTGTTGAATTGCTTGTTCCGTAAGTTCATCTACTGGATTGTCGTTTAGAATCTCCATTATATAAAAATAATAATATATAAATGAAAGAATTAAAACTAATTAAAGGTTGTGGAAGAACTGGGAATTTCATAATATGTTTATTATATGCAATTACTTATGCAAAAAAAAATGGGTATGAAAAAATAGATTTCTCAAAAATACACTGGTCTCCTAATCCTTCTATAAATAAGAAACTTATAAGTGATTTTTTTAATAAATTAGAAATATTTATTTCTAAAGAATCTAATTCAGATAATATAACTAGAGAATTTACGGTAGATAAATTCTATAAGATGGTACCTTTATCGTTTGAAGAAAGAATCGATACAATAAAACAATATATTAAACCAATTATGAATATAAATCCTCAACTTATAGGGGATAATGATTTGGTTATTCATTTACGTAGTGGAGATATTATGGTTGGTGGTAATACTGAAATGATTCAACCTCCTTTAGAGTTTTATAAAAAAGTAATAGAATCAAATAAATGGGATAAAATTTATGTTATAACAGAACGAGAACCATTAAATCCAATCTATAATGTTTTAAAAGAAAGCTATGAAAATGTAATTACCTTTGTAGAAGATAAAAGAAATAGAGAAAATGGATACAACTTTAAAAAAGATTTTGATTATTTGATTGGTGCAAAACATTACGTACCATGTCAATCATCTCTTTGTCCATTTATTATTCAAATAAGTGATACGATAAAAAATGTATATGTACCTTCTTATTATTTTATAACGTTAAATAGTACATTTAATTGGTGGACAAAATCACTTTTCAAGAAAATAAATACTTTCTATATAAGAGATATTAAATTTGTAGTATATGATTATGACAAATATGTAAAGAGTGATAAGGAAATGTACAGATATAATATACCTGAAAATAAAGAAAGACTATTAAATTATAATAGTTAAATTAATATTAAAAATATAAAATTAATTAATAGTATATGGAAAACGAGGAAAACAAAGAAAAAAAAAGAATGATCTACTTACCAAAAGATGCAACTTTTGAATGGGGTACATTAACGGAATTTTTGTCAGTATATAATATAAATGCGGTTGAAGGATTTTGTCAACAAGTTCCACAACAGGTAAAAATATTAGAAAAATACGCATCTCAACCAGGAATAATAAACATTATGGAAATAGGGTTTAATTGTGGACATTCTGCAGAAGTTTTTTTAAAAGCAAAGCCTGAAAATAAGGTGCATAGTTTTTCTATTTTAAGAGATAATTTAAGACACGGTAAACGATATTTAGATTATAATTACCCAGACAGGTTAAAGATTACATTAGGAGAAAGTCAACACATAGTTCCAGCATTTTCTAAGAAACATACCAATATAAAATTTGATTTAATTTTTATAGATGGTGCTCACTGGGAACCTATTCCAAAACAAGACCTTGAAAATTGTAAAAAACTAGCACATGAAAATACAATAGTTTTATTTGATGATACATGTTATTCTGAGAAACTTGCGAAAGGATGGAATCATTATCCTACAAAAGTATGGAGAGATGCGATAGAAAATAATGAAATCGTAGAAATCGGACATGAAGATTTTTGTCAAGGTAGGGGTATGAGTTGGGGAAAATATGTATTTGATAATGAAGTCATTTAAAAATATTATTATAATAAATATAATGGATAATAATATTTTAGTTTTAGTTATGATGGCTATATCTATGTCGCAAAATTATTTTTATACTATAGGTCCTTATATAATGTTTATACTTTCAGTCATATTTAAAATAAGATTATATCGTTTTACCTCAGAAGAATTGTGTAATTATATTAATAACAATATAAAAAAAGACCTCTGCAGTAGTTATAGTGAATTAGGAGATCCAACTGGTCTAATTATTAATAAAAGAATATTCCCTAAATATATATGTTGGATATCTTCTAATCTATACGATAACACTGTAATTCTAATTTGCCACGAATCTGTAAAAAAAGTATTAATTTCAAATCCTAGAAAAGAAGTATTATCTATAAAAGAAAAAAATAAACAAGAAGTAGAAGAAAAACCACGTATTTCGTATTATAATAGAGGAGGAGAGTATTCATATCTTTTTTATACCATGCGTGAGATAGATATAGATAAAAATTATTCTAAATCTCAAAAAGCAGTAGCAGATGATATTATTAAAACGTATGAAAAACAAAATTTTTTAACGAGTTATATATATGGAAAAACCGGTACAGGTAAAACAATGTTGGCATACTTAATAGCTAAACAATTAGGTTGTTCAATATGTGATAATTATAATCCTACGGAACCAGGGGATTTATTTGCAAATCTTTATTCTAAAGTTAGTCCAACCGCAAATAAACCACTTATTGTATTGTTGGACGAGATTGATATTTACATTAAAAATATTCATGAACAATCTATAACGAAACATAAAAAGGTTCCTACACAAATCTATGATAAATCAACATGGAATAATTTTTTTGATAAAATAGACATGGGATTATATCCATATATTATTGTTTTATTGTGCAGCAACAAAAGCAAAAGAGAATTAGATAGATTAGATGAATCTTATTTGCGAGACGGACGTACTCATATTTCTTTTGAACTAACTGAAAAAATATTTAACAGTACTTTAAAATTAGCCTAAGTTAAAGTTTTTGAATAAATTCAACCGCATCATAAATATTAGTAAATTTATAATCAATATATTGGGGTTTTTTTTTCATAGTATCGTTATGGTCTAAATATACGGTATTCCAATTAAAATTTTTTGCGGTTTTAAGATTTTCTTTTAAATCTTCAAAAAAATAAATTGTATCATCTTCATTAAATTTAAATCTTTTAATAACTAATTCATATACATCTTTATTTGGTTTATAACTTCCTTTATATAAATCATTGAAAGCTGTATTTTTAAACATAGTTTTAATTCTCATTTTTCTAAGACACAAGTCCATATGTTCTTCATTGGCATTTGTAAATATATAATTTTCTGATTTTTTTAATAACTGACTTAATTTTATATCACTTTTTAAATCTACATAGAATTTTGAAGGATTGCCAACATAATTTTCTTCAGGGTATAAAACCGGTGAATATAATGTATAATCTAAATCAAAAACTAATTTTTTATTTTTCATATATATAATAAAATAAAACTTATTTTTTTATATTTATTCTACGTATTCATTTTTCATTTAAATTCATAATTAAACAATTTAAAATCATTTTTATAACATTCATTGATTATATTTATTGAATCTTGGTTCAAATATTTTGAATAATCTTTATTTACATCGTGCTTAATAATATTGATTTTTACCTCCAAAAATTCATTTAAATCGTCATTTCTTTCATTTAATGTTTCACATTTAAATATTTTTATACCTTGTATGATTTTACCATTTTTATCGGTTAGAAACTTATATTGTGGTACATTGTGATTATCTAAATCAGTTCTATTTAAATATTCATTTTTTATAACGTTATATACACGTTGACTTGTAAAGTTTTTTTTAATTAATTTACACCAAAATAAATCACTTATAATTCTATCATAAGGATTTCGTACGATAGAAAATATTTTTAACCCATCAAAATTTATATTTAATTTATTTTTATATAGATAAAATGTTGAACAAAACTGATGCTGAGGAGCTACCATATTGTATGGATGATTTAATAAATTGTGTCTTTTACCAGAATATATAGTTGGTTTGCCTTTAATTTTAAATTCTACTTCAGAAGCCACCTTTTCCATTTCTTTTTCTATTACAGAACCACCTGTTTTGGGAATGTGTATGAATAATATGTTCTCTTTTCTATAATAAGGCATATTCTATTATTTATAAAAAATTGAACTTATTATTTAAGTATTTTAAATTGTAAAGAAAATAATGGTATATCAAAAGATAGCATTTTTGTCATTGATTTTTACGGCGGGTCCTCATCCTGTACAAGCTGGGTGTATAGTGATGCCGACAGAAATGAAACATTCGTATAGTGGATTTTGTAAAAAAAAAAATGAGATGCCTAATGAAGTTCGTTGTCCTTATGAATATCCTTATATGGAACAAAATGTGCAAAATATAGTTCCTATTATAGGTAGAGGTTATACATTACACTCATGTCAGTCTACTAAAGTATGTTGTCAGCATATGGACGAAGATAGCATTCCTGACAATCCTATTAAATTAAAAGAAATGTATCAAGATATAAAAAACTGTAGTTTACCTAAGGAAAAAGAAAAATATGAAAAAATAAAAAATATATTAGAACCACCTGTTGTGGTAGAACCTATACATAAAGAACCAGTACCTGTATTTGATATATTTGCATCTTTATTATGTATAGCAATTTTATCATTAGTTTTATTGTGGATATTTTCTTAACCCTTTGCAAAATTAAAATGCACCAGTTTTACTGATTATGTAAAATCCAATACAACCCAAAAATAAATAAAAAATTATATACATCGAGTCAGTTTTAATATATTTTTTAACTAGTAAATCGCTAATACCAAAAGAAAAGATGTAAATAAAAAGCCACCCTAATTCGTTTAAATTATCTATTTCATTATACATATATATATATTTGAATATTTTTTTCTATTATCTAATATTTATTACAAAACATTTCAAAAACATCATCATAATTTAATACACAACTATTATCGTGGATTTTATTAAAATGAAATATTTTAATATTTTTATTAAATTTATTTAATTTTATTTTTTCGTTATTTGGAAATAGATATTTTCTACAAGGTGAACATTTTAAAATAAATATATGTTCTTTTTTATTTGTTTCAAAGTTAAATTCGTTTTTATAAACCTTAAATGAATACTGCATAAAATAAGGTAATCCATAATGGTCGTAGTTTTCAATCCATTTTTCATTATGATACCCAGAACAAGTATGTAATCTATCTTGCTTATCAACCTCTTTAAATGTTATTCTTCTACCAGAAAAATTTAATTGCTTAATAAGATTTGCGGTTGGGTGAATAGGTAAGTTCATATTTATTTTTGATATTATTATTTGATAATATAATAATATCAATTTTATAATGTATATCAAATGATGAGTTTATTGTTAGGAATAAATTTTTTTACTAAATTTTTATAATAGTTTTTAATATCATCGCTTATACTATTTTTACTGTCTGGTTTACTATAAAGGTCATATTTATTAAATATTTTTAGAAAATCTTTATATTTATTATCTTTTTCATTCATTAAATGTTGATATTCGTCTTGTTCATGATAAAGATACAAAGAATGATATCTAATTATATAAAGCGCCTCTGGCGGAAGTTCAATGTTATTATGTAAAAGAATCTGATATAAATATTCATCGTGTCCCCAGCTACATAACGTATTTTCTAAACCACAATTTTCTTTATATATACCTAATTCGGTATTATATAATGAATTTTTCATATCAGGGTTTTCTTTATTGTATTCTGATAATATAATACTTTCTGGTATTTTACACCCTACTAAAAAAGTATCTCCTACTATACCCCATTGCTGGTTGATAGATGTACCATCTTCGTCATTTCCTTTAATATACATAATTTTTCCAATATCGTGTATCAAAGTTATAAATTGAAACCACTCTGGTTGTCCATCTTTTCTACATGCTTCAGCACTTTCATATAAATGTACCATATTAGGCAAATCTATGTCAGGATCACTAACATCTATAAACGAACTTAGCTTTTCAAATATTTCTTCCATAGATAAAGATAAATCAAATTTTAAATATTTTTTATGCATTCGTTTAACATAATCAAGTGTCTGATATTTTCTGGCACTTAGATAGTTATTTTTAACAGAAACAGAAGCATTTGTGTAATCTCTTACCTTATAATTGTATTCAATTAGTACCTTTTTTTTAGTTTCAAATGATTTTTCACACGCCTTTACTATAATTAAATTATTTATACAATCTTCTTTAGATATAAATGATGATTCTTTTCCAATCATAACATTATAAAAATAATTTAATTCATTTATATAAGATTGTTCATATCTATTAATAAATGAAATACTTCTATCATATTTTATAAATGATTCGTATGAGCCATATGGATTATTAACATTTAAATTTCCTCTATCTCCAAATATTTCAACTCTTTGATCATAACTCTTAGAAATTCTAGAACAATAAATATAAACGCGTTTTCCATCTTTATATTCCATGATAATAGATGAATCATCCATTTTATTAGTACTAATTTCTTCGGGCCTTGAAATTTTTCCTGACGCATAAACAGATATAGGTTTATCATCTAATATCCAGTTTAAAAAATCTATATCATGAATAGCACAGTCATTAAAGAGACCCGAACTTGTTTTTAAAAAATTAGCATGTGGATATGGATAATCTCTAGTAATACTTATTACTTGATGTATATTACCAATAGTATGAATATTTGTTTTTAATTTAGAAATTTCATTATCAAACCTACGATTAAAAGCACAAAACAAATTTAAATTTTTACTTTCAGCGAGATCATAACAAGTTCTTATGTTTCCTATATTTTCATCAATAGGTTTTTCACAAAATACATGCTTTCCATTTTTTAAACAGTCCATTATATTAGAAAAATGCATATAAGTAGGTGTACATATAATTACACATTCTATTTCACTATCACTTAACATTAACTTTAAATCGGTTGTAGTCTTAACACTATTAGCATAAAAATTATCTTTTAATTCATTATTTATATTTTCTATTTCACTTTCTCTTTCAACAATATAAGACAATTTCCATTTATTAAATCTTGAACCGGTCATTATATTTTTAAAATGTATTTTTCCTATCCTTCCATATCCTAACAAACAACAAGAAACAGGCATTTATAAATACAAATACTATAATATTTATATTTATACTAAAGAATTAATATGTATAAATTGCATCCAAACAATAAAGAATTAATAAATCTGTTCTCTTGGGAAATTTTTCTGGTTCCATAACAACTAATTTTTCCCAGCTCCTTCCTAAAATATCTTCACTATTTTCTATTCTTTGGCGTATCAATTCAGGATTATCAATACATTCACGAACATTTTTCATACTAGAATGAGAAAATTCACTTAATTTTTTTCTAACCATCTCAACCCCACCAAAATAAGAAAGGTGCCATCCCATTTTTTCCTTATCATGAATAGGTCCTGTTCTATGCTCTATTTCCTCAATAGAAAATTCTTTTAAATCACCTGCACGAATTATTTTAAGACGTTTTTGTGGACACCAATGCATATTACCAGGCCTACCAACTTTTAAGCTATAATAATGAAATCGTAATAAAGGTCTTATCGGATGAGTTAATGTATCCTTGCCATCATTTTTTAATTTTATTATTTCGTCTTCATCGTATATTTCATCAACATCACTTACAACTGATAGAATATCTTGAGATTCTATTATTTTTTTATCATAAAGTTGCTTTATTTTAACAATACCTGCGTGTCTACTATACCCTTCTAATCCAAATCCATGTTTTTTCTGTATATCAATATCATCGACAATAACAATTATTAATTTGTTGCCCCATCTCGAAAATCTTTCTATATTTTCGGTCGCATATAGTGGTTTTGGTTTTCCGCTAAATGTTTTTTTACTTTCCACTAATATAAACAAATCTACGAATGAGTCGTGTTCTTCAAGTCTAAATTCTAACAAATCCAGTTCATCATTAAAAATAAAACAATCTATAAATTTAACCATATAAATAACATATGCAATTTTGTTATATAAATTTACGCATGTTATTTATAAAAATAAGTTTTTAATATAATAAAAAATAACTTGTATTATTGGTTTTTTTAGGTCATGGTATGTTGATGTGTATGGTCCATTTCTTGGTGCAGCTCGTCAAACATCTTTTTTCTTCTTTGTTTTCTTGCTTGTTTTCTTCGCATCCTGTTTCGTCTCCTCAGTTTCTTGCTTTTTCTCATTGACTTCTAAACCCTCAACTACAACAGGTAATGCTACAACACCAAGATAAGATAGAACGCTAAATACTACTAATAAAATTACAGTAATTCTTGCAAATTCCACCGGAGTTTTTGGAAACGTTAACAATCCTTTCATAAATTTTAATACAGAAGACTTCATATATATTATATATTAATATTATAATAAAAATACAATTATTTATATTTTACTTTTCTAATAACATGCCGTGCAAATGTATAAAAAAAAGCGAATTAGCTTTCACATTTTCAACATCTATTTTTAAATTGCATATTTTTTGATTTTCTTGCAATAATTTTTCTAAATTTTCGAATGCTTTTTTACGTATTTGATCATATATTGTTCTATCAAATCCTTTTCTACCAAATACATTAGCTACATCGGTCATAAATTCTCTAGCTATGTTAACAGAACCTGGTTCAGATGTATGAATTATACCTATTTCATTGTATTCAGGGTCGGTGTTTCCTGCCATAGATATACGTGTTGTTGTAAAAATACTATTTTTACTTTTTACTACACCCTTTTCTTTTTCTGGAACTTTTTCCTTATTATCCTCCATAGTAATTTCTTTTCCTTCAGTTATTTCTACTTGATTTTCATTTCTTACTTTTTCTGCGCCACCACGTTTTTTAACTCTTCTTTTTTTAATTTTTAAGGTACGTGTCATAATATATATATTGCCTATATTATTTTAGTATAATTAATATT
>Ga0160422_10000668_pt1 | contig 20924 bp, 25 predicted proteins | sample Fk160mmetaG_FD_108192 | JGI IMG/M metagenome (GOLD analysis project Ga0160422, IMG submission 108192) | Marine microbial communities from the Central Pacific Ocean - Fk160115 60m metaG | ecosystem: Environmental > Aquatic > Marine > Oceanic > Photic zone | place: The Central Pacific Ocean... | reverse complement strand
ATTTCTTCAAATCGTTGTTTTTTGGGTTTTGGTCGACTGACTGCAAGCCAAATCCGACCACGGCCACTCCGTAAGTTGCTTTCACCGTCAATGTTCTCGCCATGACATGGTCCCGCCATGACATGTTCCCGCCATGACACGTGGATAGACATCAGTCAGTCCCATCCTCGCCGACAATGTGATTGTTGATTGCATCACGGTGATCCCTGTTGATGTTTCTCACGAGGGCAACATCAGGTCTTGACGTCTTGACGCCCCACCGCTGTGTCGCTGTTCAGAGCCTCCCCCTGTTCATTCGTGATCGCTGATTCTGTTTCAGCGATCAGCGCCGGAACAAACCATTGCAATCTCCGCTGGGTGGAGTCTTGAAGCAGATGTTTTCGGGAGACCAGTAGCCGACAGCAGGGAATCGAAGTCCCTGGCGTCGTGCCTCGACATTGACGGCGTCAACGCCTCTGGCTGTCACCAGCACATGACCCGGTGCCTCAACCTGATCAAGGAATGCCTGTTCAGCCATTTCCTGCTGAGGAGATGCGGACAGTGGACCAGCTCCGATCGCCAGCAGTGTGCCGGTGAGAGCTGTGATGACAGAACGTGGAGGCATCGTTTCAGCTGAAGTGAATCAGGTTGAGGAGGAACTGGATCAATTGGATGTCACGATCACCGGTGTGCCGACGTCCACCTGCTGAAAGAGCTTGACGACATCCTTGTTGAGCATGCGAATGCAGCCAAGGCTCACGGCGGCACGCAGTTTCACCCAGTTCGGCCAGGCGGTTCCGTGGATGGCGTACTCACCGGAACCAACCTGGAAATAGGCCATGTAGCGAACGCCGACAGGATTCTTCGGCCCCGGTGCGATCACCTTTCCTGCCTTGTGATAGACGGGTGCATCCTCCTTGCGGGTGATGGCGTAGCTGCCGGGAGGTGTCGGTGACTCCGGCGCCCCGATGGCGACGGGGAAACGTTCCACAACCTGGCCGTTATCAAGCAACGTGAGGTACCGGTCCTTGAGGCTGATTTCGATGGTCTTCTCAGCCCTCGCTGGAGCCTGGATGCTCCCCAGGGTGAGCAGGGCAATTCCCACGGGCAGAGCAATCCGCTTGAAACGGACAAGCATGGGTCGGGACGCTGAATCTGCGACATTTTGACCCAAGAACGGATCGGGCTACCGTCGCTGCACCGACTGTTCATACCTGTGACTCGATTCCAGTCCGTCTTGGCCATCTGCAGGGGGGTCCCGGTCAGGATGGCGTCGGCCGCCTTGTTCGGTCTCTCCGCTCTGGTGCCTGCGGGAGTCCAGGCAGGATTTTCGCCGGAGGAACTGGCGGCCTTCGAGATCACCGAAATGCGGGCAACGGTGACCACCGCTCTGCCGGAGGAGAAGGTCATCGAAGTGATCGATCCCCATGGTCACAGGGAGATCCTCACAGTGGGGCTCGACTTGGCACCCCTGGGTCTCAAGAAGGGTGACGAGGTTGCTCTCTCGATTCTCGATGGTCTGGTGGTGGAGCTTGAGCCCAGCAGAACCCGTGATCTGAGCTTCAATCGCGAAGACATCATTCTCCCCATGGACATGGGCAAGCTCAGGAAGGGCATGCGCGTGGCCCTGGCATCAGGCACCGGGCGGGTGATCAGCATCGATCGGGAGGACAACAGAATTGATCTGCTCGGCCCCCTTGGCGGCATCAACAACCTCGATGTCGTGGTCACGGACGGTGTCGATCCGTTTGAGCGCCTCAAGGTCGGTGACACCGTCGATTTCCGTCTGATTCAGCCATTGGCTGTCGATGTGCGAAAGCTCCCCCCCTCCACACCGGGGACTGCCCTTCAGGGATATCGCGTCAACGGCGAACCCCTGCTGGTCAGTCCCCTGGTTGATGACGATGCGGTTCTGAAAAGTGAGCTGCTTGAAGCCTTTGAGCTCGGTCAGATCACCGCCACCATCCAGGCGCTTGTGCCTGGGCAGAAGGTCCTCCGGGTGGAGGGGTCTCAGGGTCACACCATGTTGATCACCTCAGCTGTCGATCCTGCTCAGCAGGGACTGAAGGTGGGCGATCAGGTGAACATCGAGCTGCTGCAGGGGCTCGTGGTGGACCTTCGCCCCTCCCGGCAGACCCAGCTCATGCTTCAGAGAGAAGATCGCCGACTTGGCAGGGATTTTGGTCCTGTGCCGTCGGGATCCCGCGTCGCCCTGGCAAGTGGCACCGCCGAAGTGGTTCGGCTCTCCCGCACAGACCACAAGGTCACGCTGCGGGGTCCGCTGGGCAAGATTCACAAGCTGGATATTCGCCCAGAGCTTGAACAGGAGGTTTTTGCCGGTCTGCGTGTCGGCGACATGGTGGATTTCAGTCTGATCAAACCCATCGCCATTCGTATCCAGCCCCTCGCCGCTCGTTAGTTCCGCGCCGACGCCAGCGCCCGGACAACATCGCCTCTCGTGAGCACTCCGATCGGTCTGCGCTGGTCGTCGACGACAATCAGCCGCTGCGTTCCTTTTTCATGCAGCATCGAGGCAGCTTTGGGGAGAGGCAGGGTCTGCTCACAGCTGTGACTTTCCCGGTGCATCAGATCTCCGACCGTGTTGCCCAGCACCCGATGCACCTGACGATCCCAGTTCAGAGGGTTGCGCAGGTAGATCACGCTGTCGAGAAGCATCACGTAAGGGCCGGCATCCACACCGCTCTCACGGACCATCAGATCCTGTTCGGTGAGTTCGCCTGCCAGTGCACCTTTGGCATCGACAACGGGCAAACCACTCACGTGATGGTCGCTCAGCAACGTGACCGCATCCTGAAGAGGTGTCTCCGCCATCACGGTCAGCACCGGAGCGGACATCACCTCCCCGACTGTCTGCTGGAGCACCATGGGACCTGATCAACTGAACGCATTCTGAGCCTTGGTCTCTCCCTGGCGAAGGTGGGCCGATCGACTCACCCTGATTCGCGCTCTGCTGGGCGCACCGATGCTGTGGCTGCTGGGCGCAGGATTTCCCGGATGCGCCTGGTTGCTGTTGCTGTTTGGAGCCTTCACCGACTGGGCGGATGGTTGGATGGCACGAAGGGCCGATGGCGGCAGCAGCTGGGGCGCGAGACTCGATCCACTGGCCGACAAATTGTTGATCAGTGCCCCACTGATCTGGCTCGCAGCAGATCAGCGTCTTCCTCTGTGGGCTGTTTGGCTGTTGCTGGCCCGGGAGCTGCTGATCTCGGGATGGCGCTCCGGCAGTTCCACAGGAGCACCGGCCTCCTGGCTGGGGAAATGGAAAACCACGTTTCAGTTTCTGAGCCTCTTTCTCATGCTGTGGCCGCAGGGCTGGGTGGATGTCCAGATCACGCGCCTCCTGCATGACCTGGGCTGGGTGCTGTTCTGGCCAGGACTGGTTCTGGCCCTCTGGTCGGCCGTTGTCTACCTCAACCTGCGATCAACGCCTCGTCGGCACTGAAGTCCGGCGCTGACGTGGGAGCAAGTGCATAGTCCCGTGAGTAGCTGTCAGCCAGACAGGCGGCCGCATCGAACTGCGGTGTCCAGGCCAGTTCACGCTCGACCCTGCTGATGTCCGTGAGGAAATGGCTGAGTCTCAGTGGAAAGGCCTTGCGGGCCTTCGGATCAAGACCTGCGGGATCGAAACAGCGCAGATCGAGTGTGTCTGCATCTCGACCGCAGGCCACGGCCGCAGCCTCGATCAGGCCACGGAAGGTGATTCCTCTCCTGGCGGAACAGTTGTAGATGCGGTTGCAGGCGGCATCGACGTCGAGGCTTCGGGCCATGGCCTCAGCCAGGTCCTCCACATGGCCGATCTGGGTGACGGTGGTGCCATCGCCCGGCAATGGGATGGGACGACCGTGCACAAGTCGATCAAAGAACCAACGCTCAACCGGGTTGTAGTTCCCTGGTCCGACGATGTAGGTGGGTCTGAAACTCGTGAACGGAATCCCTTCCCGCATGAGCCATTGCTCGGTCTCACCCTTGCCTGCATGGCGGCTCGCCGGGTCCAGCGGACTGTCCTCATCAAGGGGCCAGGTGCGACTGCCTGCGTAGACACCTGCAGAGCTGACGTACAGAAACCGATGGGTCGGCGCGTCGGTGCGCTCAACCACCCGTTGACTGTCGATCAGCGAGCGCCCCGAGCTGTCGATGATCACATCGAAATTGCGACCCTTGAGCTGATTGAGCGCCTCATCATCGCCGCGGTCGCCCTTGACGGCTTCGACGCCGGCAGGAAGGGGCTGACGCCCGCGGGTGAACAGCGTCAGTGAGTGACCCTGCTGAAGCAGCCGGTTCACCAGAGGCTTCCCGACGAAACGGGTCCCCCCCATCAACAGGATTTGCACGAACAGCCCAAGCGGAACGGGAGCCATTGAAGCGTGCTCAACCCACCGATGCAGGATGGGAGTCACTCCAGTGCATCGTCATGCAGATCATTCCCGCCATCGACCTGCTGGGGGGCACCTGCGTCAGGTTGCATCAGGGTGATTACGACCAGGTGACGCGTTTCAGCGACGATCCTGTCTCCCAGGCAAAAAGCTGGCAGGAGCAGGGTGCGCAACGGCTGCATCTGGTTGACCTGGACGGCGCCCGCAGTGGTGAGCCTGTCAATGACGAGGTCATCCGGGCAGTCACTGCAGCACTGTCCATTCCCGTTCAGCTCGGAGGGGGGGTCCGATCAGCTGAGCGGGCTGAGGAACTGCTCAGCTGCGGTCTTGATCGGGTGATCCTTGGCACCGTCGCCCTGGAACAGCCTGAGCTGGTTGTGGACCTGGCAGGGCGCCATCCCGGCCGCATCATCGTGGGCATTGACGCCCGTCACGGGAAGGTGGCCACCAGAGGGTGGCTGGACAACAGCGATACGGAGGCCACCACGCTGGCAGCCCGTTTCAGTGAATCAGCGATCGCAGCGATCATCAGCACCGACATCAGCACCGACGGCACGCTTGCAGGTCCGAATCTGGATGCCCTCCGGGAGATGGCCAACGCCAGTTCGGTTCCTGTGATCGCCTCCGGAGGCGTGGGCTGCATGGCTGATCTCCTCGCCCTGCTCGCCCTCGAACCGCTGGGGGTTGAGGGCGTGATTGTGGGCCGTGCTCTCTACGACGGTCGCGTCGATCTCAGGGAGGCGCTGATGGCACTTGGGAATGGTCGGATTCAGGACCCTTCAACCGGCCTGCTGCAGGACCTGGCCTGAGACTGAATGCGGGACATGGCTGTGTTGGTCGGTCTAATCTGAAGTCGTTACCACTTTCGCCGTGGCATCGCGAGTCGAGTCAACCCTGTGCCTGGGCGCGAGCGGCAAGCGCACCCTGCAGGATGCATTCGACCAGTGCCGGCTTCTCGGCATGCGCCTGAGTCGTCAACGACGCATGGTGCTCGATCTCCTGTGGAGTGAAGCCAGTCATCTGAGCGCCCGTGACATCTTCGAGAAACTCAACCGACAGGGACGGCGGATCGGACACACCTCGGTGTACCAGAACCTTGAAGCACTGCAGAGCGCAGGGGTGATCGAGTGCCTCGATCGTGCCAGTGGACGTCTGTACGGCTACCGGAGTGATCCTCACAGTCATCTCACCTGTCTGGAGACCGGTGAGATTGAAGACCTGGATGTGGAGCTCCCCCTCGATCTGCTCAGGGATATCGAGCGACGCACCGGGTACAACATCGAGTCCTACACCCTGCAGTTGAACGGGCGTCCAACCCCGACCACTGGAGCATCCTCCTCAGGGCCGTTACCTTGACGCCCATCAGCACTGTTTCAGGGCACCGTGAACGACAAGGACCGGGAGATTCTCCTGTTTGCTCCCGAACTTCTCGGTGAAAGTCTCGCCTCTGAGCTCCCGACTGCGGACCTGCCGCTGAGGATTCGACGGTCCGCTGATCAGCTCGACGGACACCCGGCCCTGGTGATCTGGTCGCTCTCCAGTGCTCCTGAACCACTCATTCTCGAGCGGGAAATCCTCCAGCTGCAGCAACGCTGGCTTCCATCTCCTCTGCTGCTGCTCCTGCCCGCAGACTTCAGCCGCGATCCATCCGATCTTCTGGCGCTGAACTGTGATGGCATTCTCCAGGACCCAGACCTCGCTGCACTTCGAGCAGCGGTGCAGACCCTTCTTCAGGGCGGTCGGGTTCTCAATTTCAATGCCGGGTCACCCGATTCAGGCAACGGTCAACAGCCCGTTGGTCTGGGTCAGTGGCTGTTGGTCAGCGGTCTGCAGCAGATCGGACGCGACCTTCAGGTCATGGAAGCGCTTCTGGATCCACCTCCGGAACATCCGCTGCTGAGGTTGCTCCTCGAGGGTCGCCGCCGCGAACTGCGCAGTGCAAGGGCTCTGCTTCTGTGGATCTGGGGACCGTTGCACCTGGGTCTGGCCGATGCGGTTCCCTTGAGGGATCGCGGTGAAACGCTTGATCTGACTCTCAATGATCGGCAGCCGGCAGCGGTCTGGAGCGCCATTCAGCAGCGTCTAGAGGATGCCGTGAGAGGAGGTCTCGGAAATGACACCGGCCAGCTGCTTGCCATTGAAGGTCTGCATCCCGAGCGTCGCCGTGATCTGCTGCTGGCGCTGCTGCATCAACTGCATGAGGTGCTGTTGCGATTGCGGGGTGACGAGCTGGTGCGCACGCGTGACAGCAAAGCCCTCGGTGATCGCTGGCAGTCCCTGCAGACGGAGGTGAGGCAACAGGCGTTGCGAAGCGTCGCAGGCAACTATGTGCGTCTTCCACGTGGTGAATGCCTCGTTCCTGTTGCCGATCAGCTGATGCAACGCAGCGATCTTGAACAGAACGACGACGAACTGCCTGATCCGCAGTCAATGCTGGCCTCTCTTGTGCTGAATCAGCCTGTGCTGGTGGATGGACAGCTTCTGCCCTCAGACGATCCACGGGCACTGCTGCAACTGGAAACCCTGATCAGCAACTGGCTGGTGAGAACGGCTGAACTGATCGGCTCCGAACTGCTCGGCATCTGCGGAGAGTGGCCGGAACTCCGTCGCTATCTGTTGCAGCAGAACCTGATTTCCACGCGCGAACTGGAGCGCCTGCGCAATCAGCTCAACAGTCAGTCGCGCTGGCAGGACTGGATCGAACGGCCGATCCGGCTCTATGAGAGTCGACGTCTGCTGTTCAGCCTCAGGACCGGGCGGATCGAACCGCTGCTTCTCACCGAACCCAGGGACGACGAGCTCAGGCGGCTGCGCTGGTGGCAGCAGCAGGTGGCTCTCGTCGTCGAAGCAAGGGATGCCATCGCCCCGCAGGTGCAGGCCCTGGTCAAGCGCATCGGAGATCTCATGGTCGTGGTGCTGACGCAGGTCGTCGGCAGGGCCATCGGTCTGATCGGACGAGGCATCGCCCAAGGCATGGGGCGCAGCCTCGGTCGCGGCTGAACAGCCCGCCGAACCTGGAGGGCCCGGGGGCAGAATGCAGCCACTGCCCCGGAGCCAAGGTCGTGTCCCTGATCCGTCCCATCCTCGTGGTTTCGCTGTTTCTGTTGCTGACTGTCCTGCCCGTGCATGCAGCGCGGGACACGGACAGCTACGACGGAAACATCTACGCGTTGTACGCAGGGAATGGATCCCTTGTGCCTCCTGCGATCTCACTGGCTGAGTCCCAGGCTGCGGGTCGCACCAGCGTCGTCGTCTACTACCTCGACGACAGCAGCACCAGCAAGGCCTTCTCTCCAGCGGTGTCGGAACTGCAGAGGGTCTGGGGGAACAGCGTCGACCTGCTGCCCCTGACCACGGACGCACTGCAGGGGAGGAATGACAACGGCCTGAACGACCCCGCCCATTACTGGCACGGCACGATTCCTCAGGTTGTGGTCATCAATGGCCAGGGCCAGGTGCTGCTCGATGCCGACGGTCAGGTTTCGCTGGAGAGCATCAACACCGCGATCAGTGAAGCCACCGGGTTGCCAGCGCCTGAAGGTGGAAGCGTCAGCCTGAGTTTCAACGAACTCAACACAGAGGTGATCTCACGCTGAGCAATCACCCGGACGCCTTACGCTGCGCGCCATTGAGACCGGCGGAAGGCCGGCTAAGACATGGGCGTTCTGCTGCTGGTCCTGCTGCTGCTCGGACTTGGAGTGTTCTGGATCGAAGCGAGGCACCGACTCAGACCGGCATCCCCACTGACATTGCGGCAACTTGACTGGACCGTCGCAAGCACCGAGACCGGTCTGGCCCTGGAGGGCTGGCTTGAAATCACCAACCCGCACGGGCGCATGGAGGTGATGGTGCCTGACCTGGAGGTGACTCCCCGGCTCATCGGCAGCGCCAACCTCAGCGATGTGACCATCAGCACGGAGGTCACCCCCCATCACCCCGATGAGGAGACACGAGCCGACGGCTACTGGCAGGCCTACATCGTCAAGGGCCGCAAGAGCACGCGCGTGCATGTCGCGGTCACCATCACCGGTGATGCAGGGCCTTCGGTCCGCGATCGCATCGACACACTCTGGATGGATGTCAACTGGGTGAACTACGGCCCCTTCGGACGTCTGTCCCGACGGGAGGGCGTGGTGGTGCCCCTGCGCAGACCAGCGGTTCAGCAGCGGGCAGCCGCTGAATTCCGGCAGGGAGACAGCTGCTCTGTGCTGCCTCTGAGAACGCATCTCCTCGGCTCCCTCGACAACACCGTCGACGTGCTGCGTCACTACGCCGGTGATCTGCTTCAGTCCGGCGACATCCTGACCATCGGTGAAACACCGGTTGCCGTCATTCAGGGTCGATATTCCCATCCCTCGATGGTGCAACCGACCTGGATCGCGCGCTTGCTCTGCCGCGTGTTTCACCCCACCAGCAGCCTCGCGACCGCCTGTGGATTGCAGACCCTGATCGACCAGGTCGGACCCACACGCGTGATCCTGGCCTGGTCGATCGGATTCGCGCTGAAACTGCTGGGGCAGAACGGCTGGTTCTACAGGCTCGCCGGTGACCAGGCCCGCCTGATCGATGACATCACCGGCACCACGCCTCCCTATGACCAGACCATCGTGCTGGGACCGGTGGCTCCTCACCAGTTGTGCGAGGAAGCCGCTGCTGCCCTCGGTGTGGCCGTGGCGATCGTCGATGTGAATGATCTCGGACGGGTGAAGGTGCTGGCCTCCAGTTCCGGATGTGATGAGTCGCTTCTGCATCGTGCGTTGCGTCCCAACCCTGCAGGGAATGCCAATGAGCGCACCCCGCTGGTTCTGGTGAGGCCCGCCTGATCTCACTCAGCGAAGGTCGGCGATACATTGAAGGGGTAGTGGAGGCCTGCCGTGGCGGCGACAGCGGGATTCCGGCTCCGGGTTGAGCCTCTCAGTGCCAGTCACCTGGCACTGGTCCCCACCGCGCAGGCTGGCTGTTCCCCACTCCCGGAGAATTTCCTCCAGAGCCTGTTGGTGCAGTCCTGGCTGAGCCGGTTTGATCAATGGCTCCCTGACCGTCTCAATGCGAGGCTGACGCGGGTGCTGACCTTGATTGAGTCGTGCTCCGATTCAGCCGACCGGCTTGAGACGCTTGCCCTGATGCGCTGCGGCAACCGTCGTCACAGCTGCTGGCATCTGGATCTGCTGCCACTGCTCTCTCCACGTCACTTCAGCCGCCAGCAGGGCCTGAGACTGCTGATCCAGCAGGCCCTCAGTGACGACATCGCCCGCAGCCGCAGCTGGCTGGTGCGCTGTGATCCCGACGACAGGCCCCAGCTGGATGTGCTGCGTGAAATGGGATTCCAGCCACTGCGGCATGGGCGTCTCTGGACCCCGCCTGAGCAGATCACGACCGCCCCCGACGGCGCGGTCACCGCGACGCCCCCCAGGGGGCTTGACTGGGGCCCTCTCTCCGATGACACCGCACGCCAGCTGCTGACTCTCGAGCAGGCCAGCATGACCCCTCAGCACAGGCAGATCCTGGATCGCCAATGTGGTGATCTGCTCGACCTCAGAGGCGGTGGTTCCACGGTGCTGACGGCTCAGCGTGATCAGTCTCAGCAGGTCATTGCCGGACTGATCAGGCGTCCCTGGGGCATCGACGCCCCAGCGCTGGAGCTGGTGCGAGGTCCCGCCTGGGATGAACGCATCGGTGATGCACTTCCTGCAGCTCTGGAGACGCTGCAGCTCCAACAGACGGCTCCCTGCCTGGTCGTCGCCGAGGACGACCAGCAGATCGCGTCCGTGCTTGAGGGGCAGGGCTGGCAGCCAGGGCCCTTGGAACTGATGCTGGGACGCAGCCTCTGGAGACGCGCCCCGCAGCGCAGTCTTGCGGGCATCCGTCCACTGGAATCCATGCTCGGCCGGCTGCAGCCGCAGCACCCGCCGCTGCCCACACCCAGCTTGGCGCCACGCCGTTGAGTTCACGTCCCAGGCCAAGATCGGCGCTCGGCCTGGATGTGGGCCGCAAGCGCATCGGACTGGCTGGCTGTGACGGGCTTGGTCTGACCGTCACACCCCTGACAGCCCTGCGCAGATCCGCATTCCCCGACGATCTCAGGCACCTGGAGATGCTCTGTCATCAGCGCGGTGTGGAGGCCCTGGTGGTGGGGCTGCCGCTGGATGACGACGGTGCACTGACCGCGCAGGCCCAGCACTGTCAGCGCTACGGCGCTCGTCTGGCCCGGGCGCTCTCGCTACCGGTCGTCTTTGTCAACGAGCACAGCAGCAGCTGGGCTGCAGGCGAGTCGCTTCAGCTTCACGGGGATCGCAGTGGTCGCCTCGACAGTGCGGCGGCGGCCCTGCTCCTCGAGCAGTGGCTTGCCGAGGGTCCTGATCCGCAACCAGTCGAGATGGCGCCTGACAATCATGGCTAGATGCCTGGTGATGCAGGATCCTGGATCTAAATCCCCCCAGCGCCATGAGTTCCAGCGGACCTGCCTCCAGCGGTGAGGTGCCCACCGTGCTCGTCAAGGACCGTGAAGGACGCGATCTGCTCTGCTTTCTTGAGCAGCTGATTCCTCTCGACGGCACGGATTTTGCTCTGCTCACCCCGGTGGATACACCGGTTTGTCTGTTTCGGCTGCGTGAAGGTGATGACCCTGAACTGATCGACAGCATCACCAGCAGTGAGCCGATTCTTTCCGTTGCTGATGTCGTGCTTCAGGAACATGACCTGACGCTCGTGCGCTCGGCGGTGACCCTGACGGTGAACGGTGAGCTCGATGAACCCGATCCCGAGGATCTCGACGATGAGGACGGTGACGATGAGTCCGAGACCTATGAGCTGCTGGTGAGTTTCCTGGTGGATGAACAGGAATACGGTCTGTATATCCCCCTCGACCCGTTCTTTGTCGTGGCACGCATGGATGACGGCGCGGCTGTGCTGGTTGAGGGAGAGGAGTTCGACAGGATCCAGCCCAGAATTGAAGCGGAACTCGATGATCGTGAGCTGCCTGAGTGATGCACCGCCACTGGCTGACACCGGACTGGGATCCAGGTCTCACCCTGGCGCATCTGCCTCTCGAGCCTCTGCTCGGCAGAGGGATTCGGGTTCTCCTGCTCGATGTGGACCGCACATTGCTGCCGGGTCGTGATGTGCAGCTCCCCCCCTCGATGCGGCGCTGGGTGGACGATGCCTCCCGCCTTCTGCACATCCATCTGATCAGCAACAATCCATCCCGTCAGCGCGTGCAGGCAGTGGCGGAACAGCTGAACGTTGCCTTCACCTGTTCAGCGTCCAAGCCTCGGAGTGGGGCGATCCTCCGGGTGATCAGTGAGCTGCCGAACGCACCGGCTCAGATTGCAATGGTGGGCGATCGCGTGTTCACGGATGTTCTCGCGGGCAATCGTCTTGGTCTTTACACCGTGCTCGTGAGACCCCCGCGGATGGACGGGACTCCCAGCAGTCATGACCGCGTGCAGCGACTTGAGCGGCGGCTAGCCCACTGGTTCGGAGCTCGGAGGCAATGACGCTCAGGGTGGTGAAAGTGGGCACGAGTCTGCTGCGTGAACGCCCGGGAGCATCCAGCGCCGATGCGATCGCCGCGCTCTCTGCAGGGCTGGCGGAAAGTCTGCAGCGCGGGGAACGGGTGGTGCTGGTGTCCTCAGGTGCCGTGGGACTCGGCTGTCAGCGTCTGGGCATGACCCATCGTCCCGTCAGCGTTTCCGGCCTTCAGGCTGCCGCTGCGGTGGGACAGGGACATCTGATGAGCCTTTATGAGAATGCGTTCGCACGTCATTCCGTTCCGGTGGCCCAGGTCTTGCTGACCCGCTCCGACCTGGCGGATCGTCACAGTTATCACAACGCATCAGCAACGCTTCATCAGCTCCTGGAGTGGGGTGTGCTTCCGGTCGTCAATGAGAACGACACCGTGTCGTCCGCCGAATTGCGGTTCGGCGACAACGACACGCTGGCTGCGCTTGTGGCGGCAGCCACCGAAGCGGACGAACTGATCCTGCTCACGGACGTGGACAGCCTGTATTCCGCTGATCCACGCAGTGACGCTGACGCCACGCGAATCAGCGATGTGCATCACCCCGAGGAGCTGGATGCACTGCTGGCGGGAGCCGGTGACGGCGGTCGCTGGGGCACCGGAGGGATGACCACAAAACTGGCGGCGGCCAGGATCGCCACGGCCAGTGGCATCACCATGCATCTCGGTGACGGCAGGAAGCCGGATGCCCTGCGTCGCATCCTGCTCGGTGGTCGGGGTGGCACGGTGTTTCATCCTCACCCTCAACCCCTCGGCAATCGCAAGAGCTGGCTTGCCCACGCTCTTCAACCCACCGGAACGCTCCGGATCGATCCCGGAGCCCACAGGGCACTGCAGAACAAGGGTGCGTCGCTGTTGCTCGTCGGCATCACCGCGTGTGACGGCCAGTTCGAAGCCAACGAGGCCGTACGCCTGCTCAGCCATGACGATGAGGAGGTGGCGCGCGGTCTCACGACCATGAGCAGCGAGAAACTGCGGGACCTTCTCTCTCCATCCTCAGCGCGCGACGAGATGCACGGTGGATCGCCTGTTGTGGTGCATCGCGACGCGATGGTGCTGATGACGCCTACGATCCGCCAGTCAGCCCACTGATCCCATGCGCTTCAGCCAGTTGATCGCCATCCTCGAGCAAGGCGATGCTGGGGTTCTCGAGGTGTCTGAGGGCCGCAATCCGCTGTTGCAGGGAGCTGCCTCCCTGGACTGCGCACAGGCGGATCAACTGGCTTTTCTGGAAAAGGGCAACGCTCTGGTCGGCAGTCTCGAGACGAGCGCCGTAGGGGCGGTCCTGATTCCTGATCAGGCCGATGTGAAGGCGCTGGCGGTGGAGCGGCAGCTGGCCTGGGCGGTTTGCCGCGATCCCCGCCTTGCCTTCGCTGAAGCGCTGGAACAGCTGCACCCACGGCCTGCGAGCCACGCCGGTGTGCATCCCAGTGCCGTGATCGCCGATCGTGTGGAGCTCGGTGCCGGAGTCAGCATTGCCGCCCACGTGAGCATCGGCGACAACACGCGCATCGGTGCGCAGACCGTCATCCACCCAGGTGTGGTGATCTACGGCGATGTGGAGATCGGTCGGAACTGTGAGCTGCATGCCAATGCGGTGCTGCATCCCGGATGCCGTATCGCCGATCACTGTGTGGTGCACTCCAATGCGGTGGTCGGCTCCGAGGGCTTTGGATTTGTTCCCACAGCCTCAGGATGGCGAAAGATGCCCCAGACCGGATTGGTGGTTCTCGAGGAGGGCGTTGAAGTCGGTTGCGGCAGCACCATCGACCGCCCGTCCGTCGGAGAGACGCGGATCGGTGCCGGCAGCAAAATCGACAATCTCGTTCAGATCGGCCACGGCGTGACGACCGGGCAGGGCTGTGCCCTGGCCTCCCAGGTGGGCATTGCAGGCGGTGCACGGCTGGGCAATGGAGTGATTCTTGCCGGGCAGGTGGGTGTGGCCAACCGGGCTGTGATCGGTGATCGTGCGATTGCCAGCTCCAAGAGCGGCATCCACGGCGAAGTCAGTGCCGGCGACGTGGTGAGTGGTTACCCCGCCATCTCCAACAGGCTCTGGCTGCGCTGTTCGGCAGCCTTCAGCAAACTTCCCGAGATGGCCAAACAGCTGCGCCATCTGAAGCACCAGCTGGACCAGTCCGGATCGAGCCCTGAGACGTCGGAGACCACTCAGTAACCTCCCTTCCAGCTCTGTCGGTCTCGGCACCATGGATCAGCATCGCGTCGTTCTTCTGCCAGGTGACGGCATCGGTCCGGAGATCACAGCCGTTGCTCGTCGGATGCTTGAAGCGATCGCCGACCGTCAGGGTTTCGAGCTGGTCTTCGATGAGCAGCCCATCGGCGGCGCCGCGATTGATGCAACGGGTGAGCCCCTGCCGGCGAGCACACTGGCTGCCTGCAGGTCAGCCGACGCCGTGCTGCTCGCAGCCATCGGCAGTCCTCGCTTTGATGCACTGCCCAGGAGCAAGCGTCCTGAAAGCGGTCTGCTGGCCTTGCGTTCAGGGATGGAGCTGTTCGCCAACCTCCGCCCCGTCAAGATCGTTCCGGCACTCATCGGTGCGAGCAGTCTGCGGCCGGAGGTGATTGAAGGCGTTGATCTGTTGGTGGTGCGTGAACTGACCGGTGGCATCTACTTCGGTCAACCCAAGGGTCGGATCGAGGCCGATGGGGAGGAACGGGGATTCAACACGATGACCTATTCATCATCCGAAGTGGATCGAATCGCCACGGTGGCCTTCGAACTGGCCCGAGAGCGCAGTGGACGGTTGTGTTCCGTCGACAAGGCCAATGTTCTCGATGTGAGTCAGCTCTGGAGAGACCGGGTGGATGCCATGGCTCCCAGCTACAGCGATGTTGAGGTCAGCCATCTGTATGTGGACAATGCAGCGATGCAGCTCGTGCGGGCGCCCCGTCAGTTCGATGTGATGCTCACCGGCAACCTGTTCGGTGACATTCTCAGCGATGAAGCGGCGATGCTCACGGGTTCCATCGGCATGCTGCCCTCCGCTTCGCTCGGCAGTGACGGGCCAGGTCTGTTTGAACCCGTCCATGGTTCCGCCCCCGACATCGCTGGCCAGAACAAGGCGAACCCGTTGGCCATGGTGCTCTCAGCCGCCATGATGCTGCGCACGGGTCTGAAGCAACCCGCCGCCGCCGATGCCCTGGAGCAGGCGGTCGACAGCGTGCTCGCAGCGGGCTTCCGCACCGGGGATCTGATGGCGGAGGGCTGCACACCACTGAGCTGCAGCGCCATGGGCGAAGCGCTTCTCAAGGCACTCTGACTTCATCCCCGAGGGGAATATTCGAAAACGGACCGTTGACCTGCCAAACTCGTCGGGCCAGAACTGCCTCCGTCGATGTCGAAGCGTCACCCCGTCGTGGCTGTCACGGGTTCCTCCGGTGCCGGAACCAGCACCGTGAAACGTGCCTTCGAGCACATCTTCGCCCGTGAAAGCATCACACCGGCTGTTGTTGAGGGTGACAGCTATCACCGCTTCGAACGGATGGCCATGAAGGATGCCATGGCCGAAGCCCTGGCGAAGGGAGAGAACTTCTCCCATTTCGGGCCCGAGGCCAACCTGTTTGACAAGCTCGAGGAGCTATTCCGCGTTTACGGCGAAACCGGCGGTGGGCAGAAGCGCTACTACCTGCACAGCCCCGAGGAGGCTGCTGAGCACAATTCCCGTCTTGGTGTTGATCTCAATCCAGGTCAGTTCACACCCTGGGAAGACATTCCCGCCGGCACCGATCTCCTCTTCTATGAAGGTCTTCACGGCGGTGTGAAAGGTGATGCCTATGACGTGGCGTCCCTCGCCGATCTCCTTGTGGGCGTCGTTCCGATCACCAACCTGGAGTGGATCCAGAAGATTCATCGTGACAATGCCGAGCGTGGATATTCCGCTGAAGCGATCGTTGACACGATCCTTCGTCGGATGCCTGATTACATCAACCACATCTGCCCGCAGTTCAGTCGCACCGACATCAATTTCCAGCGGGTGCCAACTGTTGACACCTCCAATCCCTTCATCTGCCGGAACATTCCCAGCCCCGATGAAAGCTTTGTGATCATTCACTTCCGCAAGGGTGCTCGTGAGAAATGGGGGATTGATTTCAACTATCTGCTCAGCATGATCCACGATTCCTTCATGTCCAGTCCCACGAGCATTGTGGTGAACGGCGGCAAGATGGGATTCGCGATGGAACTGATCCTGACTCCGATCATCCATCGGATGATCGAAGAAAAGAAAAAACTGAGTTGAATTCCTGTCTGAACACAAGCCGGAATCAGATCTATCGTGGGTTCATCTGACCATTCAGGTGAACCCATTTCCTTTTCACCTCCCTCCTTCGTGATCGCGGGAGCAGGCGGCAACGCCAGCCTCACTCCGCGCTGGGATCGGGTGGACAGCCGACGACTGATCGCAACGGCGCGCAGGATCTACTTTCAACATCTCAGTGATTCCGGGGTGTCACTTGAACCCCTTGGTGTGGTCGTCAACATTCACAGTGGCGATGGGCATGTGGTGTTCGAGTCACCAACCCTGCTGCCGGAGGAACAGTTCATCGCTTCCGAGCTGATCGGCCGGCGCCTCCGGCGCCAGCGAAATCCCAGGGATCGCCAGCGGGGTCAGGGATCTTGACGCCAGTGCTACTGCTGCTGCTGGCGCTGGCAGGGGCCTGTGTCGGCAGCTTCATCAACGTGGTCGTCTGGCGGATGCCAAGGGACGAATCGGTGATCTGGCCTGGCAGTCACTGTCCTCACTGCGGTCATGGCGTGCGTTGGCATGACAACATCCCCGTCATCGGCTGGTTGTTGCTGGTTGGCCGATGTCGTGATTGCCATCAACCCATCGCCGGCCGCTACCCGGTTGTGGAAGCGCTCACCGCAGGCCTGTGGCTGAGCGCTGCATGGGCCCACGGCTTCGGAGTCACGCATCCGATGTCGGGTTCCGTTCCAGGCCTGATCACGCTGGCGGCCGGGCTGGTGCTCGTCAGTCTGTTGATGCCGCTTGTGTTGATCGACATCGATCACCTCTGGCTGCCCGAACCCCTCTGCAGAGCAGGCGTCGTGCTTGGGTTGCTGGCCACCGGTCTGATGGCTGCGATCGCCGGTTGGACATCTCCAGGCGACCGTCTGTTCGATCACCTGCTTGCAGCCGCTGCGGGCTTGCTGATTCTGGAAGGTCTCAGTGCGCTGGCTGAATGGCTGATCGGACAACCGGCACTGGGCCTGGGTGATGCCAAGCTCGCCGCGGTGGCGGGAGCCTGGCTGGGTCTGGCCGGGCTGGGCATGGCGATGGGACTGGCCGTGACCTCAGGGGCTGTGTTCGGAGGTCTTGCGCGGCTCACGGGACGACTGAAAGCCCGTGAGCCGTTCCCTTTCGGCCCCTTCATCGCGTTGGGACTCTGGCTTGTCTGGTTTGCGGGGCCGCAATGGTGGTGGAGTCGTTGGATGACTTTGCTGGGAGCATGAAGCGGCGGCCGGTGCAACCGCACCGACATGCCGCTCAGACCGCGGACATCGTCACACCGCTGCAGCGGCGCCGCCCGCAGCGCCTGCGAAGGCACCACCGCCTTTGACGCTGGCAAGCAACGTTCCATCCAGGAACTGCTGATCCAGCACAATCAGCGCCGCCGCGTTGGAGTCAGCCAGTCTCAACCTTTTCAGCACGAAACGCGCTTCCGATTCTTCCTGGAGTTGTTCGCTGATAAACCAGTCGAGCATCGCTGTGGCTGTTCTGTCGCCCTCTTTCTCTGAAAGGGTGTAGATGTTGTTGATCGATTGTGTCACCTGCTTTTCCATGGCGTACACCTTGTCAAAGAGGGCTTTGACGGAGTCCCATGCGCGATCAGGAGAGTCGATGGTTGGGAGCTGAACCTGATATTCACTGTCGACGAGGTAAGCAATCAGCTTCGAGGCATGCATGCGTTCTTCGTTGCTCTTGTTGAGCATGTAGCTAGAGAAGCCAATTAGATCTCTTTCTCGCAGCCATATTGACATCGCAAGATATGTGTGACTGGCCTGAAATTCCAGGGCCAAATGTTCATTGATTGCAGAGGTATGCGACGGCATAAATCGAGTGCTGACATGTTTTTTATAGGCATCGACCTTCGTTCAAGCCCTAGAGCAAAGCTTAAAAATCGATGCCAATTCGCCCCCTTGTGTAAAAAATGTTACGCGTCAAAGCTGTTGCCTTTCGGTGTTGATTTCGTGCCTGACAGTTGCCTCAGTTGTTGTTCATCAGATCGCGTCGAGGAGCGCTCCATGCACGTGAAGGATCCGATCAACCCTGTCGTCTCTGATGGTCGTCGACCCGGTCAGCCTTTAAATGGTCACGTCTGAATTGCCCATATGTCCCTGTTCGACTGGTTCGCTGATCGCCGCAAAGGCCAGGCCGTGGTCAAGATCACTCAGGAACCCGAGGATGGTGACGGTCTCTGGAGCAAGTGTCCGGAGTGCTCCCAGGTGGTGTACCGCAAGGATCTGAGGGCTAACGCAAGTGTCTGCGGCAACTGCGGGTACCACCACCGCATTTTCAGTGCCGAGCGGATCGCGGTGATCGCCGATGAAGACAGCTTTGAAGCGTTGGATGACCACCTGTCTCCAACCGATCCACTGGGGTTCAAGGATCGTCGTGCCTATGCGGATCGCCTGAGGGAAACGCAGGCCGGCACAGGGCTCCGCGATGGTGTGATCACAGGTCTTTGTCGTGTCGACGGCATTCCCATGGCCCTGGCTGTGATGGATTTCCGTTTCATGGGTGGGTCGATGGGCTCGGTGGTGGGAGAGAAGATCACACGGTTGATCGAGACTGCAACCGCCAAGCGTCTGCCCCTCCTGATCGTCTGCGCCTCCGGTGGAGCCCGCATGCAGGAAGGCATGCTGAGCCTGATGCAGATGGCCAAGATCTCCGGTGCACTTGAACGTCATCGCGAAGCCGGCGTGCTCTACATGCCGTTGCTCACGCACCCCACCACCGGCGGCGTGACGGCGAGCTTTGCGATGCTGGGCGATCTGATCCTGGCTGAACCCAAGGCGCTCATCGGCTTTGCCGGCCGGCGGGTGATCGAGCAGACCCTGAGGGAAAAGCTTCCGGATAATTTTCAGACAGCTGAATACCTGCAGGAGCACGGGTTCGTTGACACGATCGTTCCCAGAACCCAGCTCAAGAGCACACTGGCGAGCCTGCTCAGCCTGCATGGCTGCCGCCCCGCTGTTGCGGTTCAATCCTGATCATGACCGTTCTCAAGCACGTTTCACGTCTGCTGACTCTGGTGTTGCTTCTGGTCATGGCGGTGGCGGCCTCACCCGCACACGCAGGCCCTGTGGACTGGCGGGAGGTTCCCTCCACCAGCGAAGGGCAGCAGTGGTGGGATGCGGGCAGCGTGAAGCGAACGCGTGACGGACACCTGTCGGTGCTGAGTCGCTACAGCCTGAGAACGGAGGACGGTTCGCCGGCTCTCGGCACCCTGGTGGTGATGGAAATCGACTGCGATCAGTCTCTGTATCGGGACACCCAGAAAAACGGTCTGCCGCGCTTTCGCGCTGTCTGGGAAGCGCCGTCAGGTGATGATCTGATTTCGGAGGTCATCGACGGCGTCTGCAGTTCAGGGCTGGCCTGATCTCCTGTGATTCACTCTCCCCTGATTCACTCTCCTCCGATTCACTGTCCTCCGGCTCACCATGTCCATGCCCCCGTCGTCCCGTCCTCCGATCGGGGTCGCCATCGCCGGTCTCGGTTTTGGTGAAGCGGTTCATCTGCCCGCCCTGCAGTCCAATCCCAACCTGGACGCCGTCGCTCTCTGGCATCCCCGTCCCGAGCGTCTGGCCAAGGCCACCAGCCGGTCAGGCTTGATCGGATACGACGCATGGGATGCGCTGCTTGCAGACCCTCGCGTTGAAGCGGTGATCATTGCCACACCACCCGGTCCTCGGCGTGATCTGGCGATGCGAGCCCTCTCCGCAGGCAAACACCTGTTGCTGGAGAAACCGGTGGCGCTCAACGCGACGGAGGTGGCCGATCTTCAACGGGAAGCCATGGCACGGAGGTTGTCGGTTGCCGTTGATTTCGAGTACCGGGCTGTTCCCCTCTTCCAGCAGGCGTCGCGACTCCTGCTGGAGGGGTGCGTCGGCACCCCATGGTTGGTGAAGCTGGATTGGTTGATGAGCAGCCGTGCCGATCCTCAGCGGGCATGGAACTGGTATTCCCGGGCTGATCAGGGCGGCGGGGTGCTCGGCGCCCTGGGAACTCACGCCTTCGACATCCTTGCCTGGCTTGTGGGGCCGGTCATCGATCTTCAGGCCGTCACGCGAACCGCCATTGACCGTCGGCCGGATGCGCAGGGTGTGCTCCGTGCTGTCGATGCCGACGACATCGCCCTGATCAATGCCGAGCTGGCCTGTCATCAAGGTGGGACGGTCCCTGCTCAGGTGGCGCTGTCCTCGGTGGCCCGCAACGGCCGTGGATGCTGGCTCGAAATCTACGGTTCCGAGGGAAGTCTGGTGCTCGGCAGCGAGAACCAGAAGGATTATGTCCACGGCTTCTCGCTCACCCTTCAGCGTGATGGCGAAGTGCCGCGCAGCATTCAGGCTGATGACGATCTTCGCTTCCCGACTACGTGGAGCGATGGTCGGGTCGCTCCGGTTGCGCGCCTGCAGCACTGGTGGTCAGAGAGCATCATCAGCGGCCAGCCCATGGTGCCGGGCCTCTCGGAAGGCCTGGCAAGCCAGATCGCTTGCGACAAGACAGCGTTAATTCGCTGATTCGTTTGTGAATCAATCGCTGATTTTTCTGTATCAACAGCGACAGACATCAGTGTCTTACAAAATGATGCCAAACGAGAAAATCGCTTGAATGCGGGAAATTCATTTGATCAATGCTCAAACAAGCAACGTGCATCGCAGCGCCTCTCCTGATGGCTGCATGCTCCTCTGGATCGGTCAGTGATTCAGATAGCAAGCCAGACAGTCAGGAAAAGCTGTCTGCAGACAGAAGTCAGGTCGAAGCTTACGAGCAAAATGACACCACCCT
>Ga0160422_10000667_pt1 | contig 20946 bp, 19 predicted proteins | sample Fk160mmetaG_FD_108192 | JGI IMG/M metagenome (GOLD analysis project Ga0160422, IMG submission 108192) | Marine microbial communities from the Central Pacific Ocean - Fk160115 60m metaG | ecosystem: Environmental > Aquatic > Marine > Oceanic > Photic zone | place: The Central Pacific Ocean... | reverse complement strand
TAAAACAGGCAATTACAACATTAAGATCTGAAGAAAAAGGTATTTTGGATCAAGATCTTCCATCATTTGTTATTCATGAAAATGAAAAAGCGATTGGGCCAATAGAAGATGGTGACAGTGTTATTCTTTTCAATTATCGAGGTGATAGGGCATTAGAAATTACTAAAGCATTTGAAGCGGATGAATTGACAGAATTTGACAGAGGAGAAAAACCAAAAGTTTTGTATGCTGGTATGATGCAATATGATGGAGATTTAGGAATTCCTAAAAAATTTCTAGTTTCTCCTCCTGCAATAGATAAAACTATGAGTGAGTATCTCTCAAATTCAGATATTTCACAATTTGCTATTTCTGAAACTCAAAAGTATGGTCATGTTACATATTTTTTTAATGGAAATAATTCTTCTAAGTTTGATACTGAAACTTGGGTTGAAATTCCATCTGATAACTGTCCTTTTGATGAAAAACCAAGAATGCAAGCCGATGTAATTACGGATGAGGTTATTAAAGCTATTTATACAAATAAGTTTAAATTTATTAGAATAAATTATCCGAATGGAGATATGGTCGGTCATACAGGAAATATATCAGCAGTAATTGCCTCAATAGAGGCTGTCGATGATTGTTTAGGAAGAATAATTAAAGAGCTAAAAAAAGTTAATGGAGTTTTAGTTTGCTCAGCTGATCATGGAAATTCTGATGATATGATTCAAATTGATAAAAAAACAAATTCGTTAATGTATGATGAAGATGGTAATCCTTTTCTCAAAACATCCCATTCATTAAATCCAGTTCCTGTCTATATTTATGATCCATCAAACCAGAATAAATTGAAGTTATCCAAGGTTAATAATCCAGGCGTATCTAATTTAGCTGCGACATGTATTACAATGTTGGGCTACAAACCCCCTGAAGAATACACTAAGAGTTTAATTGAGATATGTTGAAACTTTTTATAATTAAATCCTCTATTATTAAAAATCTTTTGCATTTTTTTGTTATTTTTACTTTATCTGTTACTTATGGAAATCTTTCTGGAATAAAAATTTCAAATTTTAATTCTCCCATTTATAATGAATCAGGTGAATTAGTAGCAGAAATAATTGGTTATAATGCAAATGTTATTAACAAAGATGAAATCCAAATTAATCATGTGATTATAAATATATTTGAATCAAATAATAAAATAGCAACTTTGTACTCACCATCTTGTTTTACAAAAACAAATGAAAATAAAGGTGATATAATTAATATTTTTTCTAATTCTGAAGTTATAATCGAATATAATACAATATTTTTAACAGGTAATGGTTTTAAATTTGACGTTAATAAAAAATTTTTTGAAGTAACTGGAGAAGTAAAACTAATTGCTGACCCGAAATTAATTCCACAATTTAATCTAAATTCATGAAAATTATAATTTTTACAATTTTTTTAATAACAATAAATTTTTCTTTTTCAGAAATACTAAACGAAAAAGAAGATAAAAATTTTGAAAAGTTTTTATCTTATATTAATCGGTTAGATGAAATTAAAAATCAAAATAATTTTAATGATATAATTACATGTAAAGGTGATTTTTTTTCATTTGATATAAATAATCAAACCATCAATTTTTCAGGCGAAGCAAATCTTTCAGCAAATGATATTTTTGTAAGTTCAGAACAAATATTGATTAAATTCATAAATAAAAAATTAAATTTTATATCTCAACCAAATTCATTTGTTAAATTTTATGACAAAAATGATATTTTCAGTGAAATAAGATCTCAAAAAATGGTTTTTAATTATTCTGACAAAAATATAACTTTCGATGGGATAACTCGTATAAATTATGAAGATTGTTTACTAAGTTGTGATTACGCAAATCTAACATTAAGTGAAAATTTTAAACCAAGAGATTTTGAGGCGAAATCAAATGTAACTGTTAAGATGAACAACTTTTCTATCAGTTCAAATTTTGCAAAATTTAATTCCACTCCTAGTAAAATATATTTATATGGAAATCCAAAGTTAAAACATTTGAAAAATACAATTTCAGCTGATCAAATTTCAATTTGGCCGCTTAAAAAACAAGTTTTTTGTAATCCTAATGTAAAAATGACAATTTATGATAATTTTTAAATATAAGATATAACCTCTATAATGTAATATTTTGATGAAATATGAGTGTAAAAAAACTAAAGAAAAAAAAATATCTTTTAGAAACTGACGAATTAATAAAAATTTATGACGGAAAATCCGTCGTAAATAAAATAAATATTAATATATCAAGTGGTGAAATTATAGGTCTGTTAGGTCCTAATGGTGCAGGAAAAACAACTAGCTTTTATATGATAGTTGGTTTAATTAACGTGTCTTCAGGAAAGATTTTTTACAAAGGAAATGATGTTACAAAGGAACCAATGTTTAAAAGAGCGAGATTAGGAATAGGTTATTTATCTCAGGAGCCATCAGTGTTTAGAAAATTAACCGTTAAAGAAAATATCTTGTCTATTTTAGAAACACTTCCAATTTCAAAGAATGAAAAAAATAGAAGGCTTGATAAGTTACTTAGTGAGTTAAAAATTAATCATTTATCAAATCAAAAAGCATACACTCTAAGTGGGGGAGAAAGAAGAAGATTAGAAATTTGTCGCTCGTTGGTAACAGAACCATCCATTCTATTACTTGATGAGCCATTTAGTGGTGTTGATCCAATTGCTGTCAATGATGTACAGGAAATATTGATTAACTTGAAAAAACAAGGCATAGGAATTTTAATAACTGATCATAATGTTCGAGATACTCTCGATATCGTTGATAGGGCATATTTACTTTGTGAAGGAAAAGTGTTAAGTGAAGGTAATAAAGAATTTTTAATAAACGATAAAATAAGTAAAGAATTTTATTTAGGCACTCGATTTGATTCTTAATATTCTCTTGTAAATTCTACACCATAAAATTTTTGAGATAATTCATTAAAAATAACGTTTAAAAATGAAGTTTCATTTGGAATAGAAAAGAAATATTTGACATACTAGGTAAATTCGTGTCCTAAATAGGTAAATGTGTTAAGATGGGTCAATTACTTTCTAATATACTTCTTAAGATATTTAAATTGAAAGAGATTAAATTTGTAATAGTTAGAGTTAAAATGCTAAGGCAAAAATTTAATTATAATTAAGAATAATTTAATTTAATAATTTTATGATAACAAAAATTTTAAAAATAAACAATAAATATGGAATACATGCTAGACCAGCAGCACTAATTGTTAAGGAAGCTGCCAAATTTTCATCGGATATTTTTTTTGAAAAAAATGATAGTAAAGTTTCTTGTAAAAGCATTATGGAATTAATGGCAATAGAAGGTTTTCCTGGAAGTGAATTAAAAATTATAGCAAATGGAAATGATGAATCAGAGGCTATTAATGCTATTGAACAATTGTTTCTTGATAACTTTAATGAAGGTTAAATTACATTAATGACAAAAGAAAGAGAGATTAAATTAAGTGGTATAGGCGTTTCATCAGGAATAGTTGTAGGTAAGGTAAGAATTTTTGCTGAAGACATTACGCGAATAAAAAGTAGACGTATTTCGATTGATAAAGTTCCTAGTGAAATAATGCGTTTTAAAATTGCGATAAAAGAAAGTAGGAACCAGCTTCGTCAAATAAGAACAAAAATTGCCAATGTTGTAGATGAAGAGCATGCTCAAATTTTTGATGCTCATTTATTAGTTATTGAAGATCGAGTTTTAATTGATGATGTTGAGAATGCAATTAATAAAGAATTACTAAACGCTGAGTTTATTCTTCAACGTGTAGCAAATAAATATGCAAATACTTTAGAAGCCTTAGATGATTCTTATTTATCTGCTCGTGCGCAAGATATAAGAGATGTTTTGCGTCGTATAATTTCTAATTTAAATGAAAATTCAATTATTAATCTTAAAGATATTAATGAGGAATGTGTTGTAATAGCAGAAGATTTACTTCCATCTGATACAGCCGGATTAAATACTGAAAAAGTAAAAGCTTTTGTAACTGACTTAGGAAGTACAACATCACATACTGCTATAATGGCAAGAGCATTGATGGTTCCAGCTATTGTTGGTTTAGGTAATATTACAGATAAAGTAAATAATGACGATACAATTCTAATAGATGGGGCAAAAGGGGTAGTTTTTATTAATCCTACATCCAAGAGATTAAGAGATTACCAAAAGAGAGCAAATGAACAGGATAATATCAGAAAAGAACTAGAGTCTTTAAGAGATAAACCATCTGAAACTTTAGATGGGTATAAAGTTCCGCTAACAGCAAATATTGAACTTTTGGAAGAGTTACAAGGTGTCGGAGAAGTTGGCGCAAAAGGGATAGGTCTTTACAGAACAGAGTTTTTATTTTTGGGTGTAAATGATCTGCCAGATGAAAAGGCTCAATTTGATGCATATTCATTAGCTGCTAAAAGTCAACATCCTTCACCTGTAGTAATTAGAACATTAGATTTAGGTGCTGATAAAATGCCTGATGGTATAAATCAAAGAAAAGAGAAAAATCCTTTTTTGGGAAATAGGTCCATTAGACTTTCCCTAGGAAGACCAGAATTATTCCGAACGCAATTAAGAGCAATTTTAAGAGCAAGTGTGTATGATAATGTAAGGTTAATGTATCCCATGGTTTCATGCGAACAAGAGGTTGTTGAGGCAAATAAACTTTTAAAAAGGTGTATGAAGGAATTGGATAAAGAAAATATTCAATATAATAAAAACATTGATATAGGAACAATGATAGAAGTTCCTTCAGCTGCATTAGTTGCTGATAAAATTGCTCCTCACGTTAGTTTTTTCAGCATTGGTACAAATGATTTAATTCAATATACAATGGCTGTAGATCGTGGAAACAAAGCAGTTGCTCATTTATATAAACCAACACATATTGCAGTTATAAGGCTTATTGATCATTTAGTAAAAATATGCCACAGATTTAATTTATGGAGTTGTGTATGTGGTCAAATGGCTTCAATTCCTCATTTAGTTCCATTATTAGTTGGATTAGGAGTAGACGAGTTGAGTGTTAGTCCAAAAGAAGCGCCATTGGTTAAAGATGTTATAAGAAAACTTTACTATACAGACGCAATCGAATTAGCTCAAAAATCGTTAATTAGTGAATCAGCAGACGAAGTTGAAAAACATTGCATAAAAATGATCAAAAAAATTGCACCAGAAGTTCTAGAATTTTCTTAAAAAAATTTAAAATCTTTACATAAACTTCTAATGTCAAATCGTGATATTCTAATGCTAAATTTAAAATATCAATACCTGAAAATAAAATTAATCCTAAATTAATTAATAATATATTCATAAAAAGAATCACAAAATATGAGAAAATTTTTCCATGTGCAGTAATATCAGTTTGCTTAATTTTTAAAGCATCGATAGTAAACAAAATATGAAAAATCCATGTAACACCTATTAAAAAATAAAAAATATTTTTATTAAAGTAGCTATCAAGGAAAAAGTATATAAATAGTGAAAATATTATAAGTACAAATGTATAAAATGGAAAAAAATATGGAGACAAAGAAATCCAGAAGTTTGAATTTGATATTTCTACATATCCTCCTTTTTTTGAAATTTTAATTTTTGAAACTTTTTTGCCCATTAAAAGAGCCCAAAATGCATGAGTTAATTCATGTCCTAGAACATAAAATTTATGAGGCTTAGGCAATGTAATATATATAAAAAAATAGAAGGTGCATCCTCCAACGAAATATAAAAAATTATTTAATTCATAATTAGCCGAAAAAGATTTGGTAATAATGCTAAATAATGTAATGAATAAGGAAATACCAAAAGGAAATAATAAAATTGTAATAAGTAATTTTAAAAATTTCATAAAACAACATATTATTAATTTAATTTTTAATTTCGACTCTATTTTTAGGTTAAATTGCAGTATTGACAGAAAATAATTTTTAGATATTATGGCTTTTTCTATAACATTAATTCCTAGTGGTTAATTCATGACAAAATTATCAGAACTTCCTTATTTTGTTGCTATAACCGGAGGTATTGCATGTGGAAAAAGTATTGTGGGAGAGTGTTTTAAAAATCAAAACTTTAATTATTTTGATTCAGATAAGGTATCTCATGATTTTTATTTACCAGAAACAAAGATATATAAAAAAATATTGGAAATGTACGGTAAAAATATAATTGAAAAAAATGAACAAATATCAAAAAAAAAATTAGCAGAAATAATTTTTAATGATAATAGGGAGAGATTGAAGATTAACTCATTAATTCATCCGTTAGTTAGAAATAAAATTATAGAATGGATGAAGTTATGCAAAACAAATAAAGTAAATGGAGTTGCTGAAATTCCATTATTTTATGAAACTGATATTTGCAATCTTAACTGGGATTATACCATTAGTGTATATGCAACAGAAAAAGTAATCATAAAAAGATTAAAGGATAGAGGATTTGATGAAATTGAATCAATATCAAGAATAAATTCCCAATTGTCTATTAAAGAAAAATGTAACAGATCAAATTATTCAATTAATGGGGAAAAAAGTATAAATAGTTTAAATAAGTTAGTATCGAATTTAGTCATTAAATGGAAGAGTGAGAGGAATTTATGAGCGAAGAACAAAATAATGATCAGAATAAATCAGCTAATAATTTACAAAAAGATAATAGTTTAGAAAAAGAAAAAAAAGAAATATCAAAAGATGTAGAAGCTGATAAAAATATTTCAATTAAAAACAATAGAAACAATAAGAAAAACGTTAGAAATAATGGAAAGAGAAGAGAGCGGCATGAATTACCCCCAAATGTCGATAATCTTCCTCCTTTATCATTACAAGATATGCAGACAACTGAGATTAATGATATTAAATTAATAGCTGAAGAATATGAATTACAAGATTTTGCTGGATATAGCAAGCATCAGCTAATTTTTGAAGTTCTTAAAACTCATGGAAGAAGAGGGGGACCTTTACAAGGGAAAGGCGTACTTGAAGTATTGCCTGATGGCTTTGGTTTTTTAAGATCACCATTAAATAGTTATCAGCCAGCAGCGGATGATATTTATGTTTCGCCATCACAGATAAGAAGGTTTGGTCTTAGAACCGGTGACTCAGTTGAAGGAGCAATACGAGTTCCTAAGGACAAAGAACGTTTTTTTGCACTACATTTTCTTGAAAAAATAAATAACGATGCGCCAGAACAAAAAAGAAAAACAATACCTTTTGAAAATCTAACTCCTCTTTTTCCAGACGATAGACTAGTAATGGAAACTTCTGATCCAAAAGAAATTTCTATGAGAGTTATTGACTTAGTAACACCAATTGGTAAAGGCCAAAGAGGATTAATTGTTGCTCCGCCAAGAACGGGAAAAACTGTACTTATGCAAAAAGTAGCTAACAGCATTTCGGAAAATAATCCAGATGCTAAGTTAATTGTTTTATTAATTGATGAAAGACCTGAAGAAGTAACTGATATGAGACGAAATACAAAAGCAGAAGTTCTTGCGTCAACTTTTGACGAACCGCCAGAAAGACATACTCAAGTTGCAGAGATCGTAATTGAAATGTCGAAAAGATTAGTTGAGCAAGGGCAAGATGTAATAATCTTATTAGATTCAATAACACGACTTGCAAGAGCATATAATACTACTTCTCCGCATAGTGGAAAAATATTATCAGGTGGTGTTGATTCAAATGCATTGCATAAGCCAAAAAGATTCTTTGGTGCTGCCAGAAATATCGAAAAAGGGGGAAGTTTAAGTATCATTGCTACTGCATTAGTTGATACTGGAAGCAGAATGGATGAAGTAATTTTTGAAGAATTTAAGGGAACAGGTAATATGGAACTTGGTCTTGATAGAGAGTTGGTAAATAAGAGGATATATCCGGCTATTAATATTGAAAATTCAGGTACTAGAAAAGAAGAACTATTATTGCATCCTGATGAATTGCAAAGAATCTGGACATTAAGAAAAGCATTAAAGGATGTGCCTCAAGTTGAAGCAATGGAATTATTAATTAATAGATTAAAGAAAACACCTAATAATTTAGAGTTTCTAATGACTCTTCAAGGACAATAGTTAAATTTTTCTAACGATTACTTTAGAACCTTCAATGGAAATTATTTTTACTTCTGTATTTTTTGGAATAAATTCACCGCTGGTAACAACATCTAATTTTTTGTTTTTGAATTTTACAGTACCACTAGGTCTTAAATCATTGATTGTATAACCAATAGATCCAATTAAATTATTTTGATTAATGTTGCCTTCAATAGTTTCATTAAGAGTTATATTTGAAAAAAGTGTGGTTTTCGGGATATATTTACCAACTAACATAAGCATACCAATAGAGCCAATAAATGCAATAACGACATTAAATAGAGGTTCTGAAAAAGTAGAAAATTCAAAAGAAATTGGCTTCCATGAACCAGGTAATCTTTCGCTCATTGCATTTACAAGAGAGAATAAAGATATAGCTAGTCCACTTAATCCCAGTACACCAAACCCAGGTGTTACAAATATTTCTAATGCTATTAGAATAATACCAATCATAAAGAATATTAAATCTTCCATGCCAGACAAACCCGCAATATGATGACCAAAGAAAAATAATATTAAACAGGTTCCGCCAAGTATTCCAAAAAATCCAAAGCCTGGAGTTTTAAACTCAAGCCATAAACCTCCCATACCAATTAGCATTAGGATTGGTGCTATACTTGCTATTGCTCGGGCAAACTTTTCAGAACCAGTTGTTTTAATATAATTTTTTTCTGAATCTCCTAACTCAATAAAGTTTAATAATTCGTCTACATTTTTAGCAGTTCCACTTGATAAGAGTTTTTTATTTTTATTTATTAGTTGTTCAGCTTCCGTATTGGTCATAGTTAGCAATTCGCCTTTTTTACTAATAATATTTTTTCCTACTTTATATTCAAGTTCAGCTCTTACCATGCATTCAGCGAGCTCGGGATCATGTCCACCTTGTTCAGCTGCCGCTCTTACCATAGCACATACTGCAGAAGTCATTTTTTCTTTAACATCTGGAGGCATATCTTGTACTCCACCCATAGGAGACATCATCATAGGAGTTGCAGCGCCTATAACACTACCTGGTGACATGTAAATTTTTGGTGTAGCGAGAGCAATAAAAGCCCCAGCAGAATAAGCCCCATTATCAACGTATGTAAAAATTGGGATATCCATTTTACCTATAAGATTGATAATTTCACCGGCGGCATTAACAGCACCACCCGGAGTATTCATTTGTAAAATAATTGCATCAGAATTATTTCTAACAGCTTGGTCAAAACCTCTTCTAACAACATAAAGGAGCGCTTGCTCGATTGGACCTTCAATCGGAATGATTGTGACGTTGGATACGTTTTTTTTGTCAGCAATTACATTAAAATTAAATAAGAAAGTAATTGTTAATATTGCTAAAATTGTTTTTTTAAAGTTCATAATTAAATTGTTATTATATTTATTTGTTTAATATTTTATTAAATTACTAAAAAATATATATTTTTTTTTAAAAAAATAATACTTTAAAGAATGGTTTATATGAATTTAGAAAATAAAAGAATTCTAGTAACAGGTGGAGCTAGAAGAGTTGGCAGAATGTTTGTTAAAAAATTACAATCTTTTGGGGCTGAGGTTATTGTACATTATAATACTTCAAAAAATGAAGCCGAAGAGCTTTCAAAATTTATAATTCAGAGTGATTTATCTAAACCTGATAGTTTTCCGGATTTAATTAATGATTGTGGACCAATTGATATATTAATAAATAATGCATCAATTTTTTCAAAGGATAGATTATTGGATAGTAGTCCAGAAAAAGTATTAAAAGAATTTGCTGTAAATTTTTTCTCTCCTTTTGAATTAACGCGTCAATTCGCTAAGCAAAAAAGAGAAGGAATTGTTCTAAATATTCTTGATAGAAGAATTTTAGCTAATGAAATAACGTGTCTGCCATATTGTCTTTCAAAAAAATCACTTGCGGAGTTTACCTATGCAGCAGCTTTAGAGTTAGCACCAAGAATAAGAGTTAATGCAATAGCTCCAGGACCAATATTAGCTCCAGATAATCAGGATTTTAATACTTACAAAGAAAAAGCTGGCTTTATTCCATTAGAAAAAATTCCAAATCCAAACGATGTAATTGAAGCAGGTTTATATTTAATTAATAATGATTCTATAACAGGCCAAGTAATTTATGTTGATGGAGGTCAAAATCTCGTAGGGAATATTGGTAATCATGGTTAAAATTTTTATTGTAGACTTGAATGTAACCTGTTTAGTGGGAATATATCCTGAAGAACGAATAAAAAAACAAAAATTAGTTTTTAATATTGAGATAAATTCATCAATTAACTCTTTTAAAGACGACATCTCTGACGTAATTGATTATTCAAAAATTGAAAATGATATAGTTCTATTCGTGGAAAAAAGTAATTTTTTTCTTATAGAAACTTTAGCAAATGAAGTTGCAAGTATAGTTCTGAATGATAAAAGAATTGAATGGGTTCGAGTAAGAATAGATAAACCCCAAGCATTAAAATATTCGAAATCTGCAGCTGTTGAAATTGAAAAAAATAAAACTAACTAGTTTCTCCATCAAATCGTCCCATTTTTCTAAATTTTTTATATCTATCTGATTTTATAGCTTCGCTTGTGAGAAATTTTAATTCTTTAAGATGTTTTAAAATGGCAATTTTTACAAATTTTGCTGCTTCTGATTTATTAGAATGTGCACCTCCTATTGGTTCCTCAATAATTTCATCGGCAAGCTCAAGATCTATTAAATCTTCACCTGTAATTTTTAAAGCCGCTGCGGCTTTATCAGAAAAGGCACGATCTTTCCATAAAATTGCAGCACATCCTTCAGGGGAAATAACGGAATAATAAGCATGTTCTAAGATAAGTATTCTATTCCCAATACCAATTCCTAATGCCCCTCCACTTCCTCCTTCGCCAACAACAATGGATATAATTGGAACAGAAATATTAAAAGATTCACGCAAATTTATCGCAATTGCTTCTGCAATATGTCTTTCTTCTGAAGCTAGTCCGGCATAAGCACCCTTGGTATCAATAAATGTTATAATGGGTACATTAAATTTATCTGCTAATTTCATTAATCTTAAAGCTTTTCTGTATCCTTCAGGATGAGCGCATCCAAAATTGCATTCAACATTTGTCTTGGTATCTCTTCCTTTTTGTGATCCTATAATCATAACTTTTTGATTATCAATCTTTGCAAATCCTCCAATTATTGCGCGATCATCTTTATGAATACGATCTCCATGAAGTTCAATAAAATCTGTAGTAATTTCATTAATATAATCAACTGTATATGGACGATCAGGATGTCTTGCGACTTGGACTTTTTGCCATGGAGTCAAATTACTATATATTTCTTTTTTTAAAGAAGTAATCTTTTCTTCCATGTTATTTATTTCAGATTGAACATCAATATTTTGCTCGTCACTAAAACGTTCCAGTTCTTTCATTTTTTGCTGAAGTTCAATAATTGGTTTTTCGAAATTTAATTCCACAGCACTCATAAATCATCCTATTGAACAATTTTTACAATTGTATTTCTTGGAATTAATTTAAATAATTCCTCAACATCCTCATTAAACATCCTAACACATCCATCACTTGATTGATATCCAATACTATCTCTTTCCCAAGTACCATGAATTCCGAAACCAGTTAATTCGGGGTTTGTTGGAGATTTTAACGCAAACCATCGAGTTCCTAAAACGTTTTCAGGATCCCCATATTCTATAACTTTGTTATCACTAGGACGAGTCCATGGAGGCTCTTCTATTTTATCATAAACAAAAAAATCAACTTCAGGAGTTTTTCCAAATTTTCCGGTTCCAACTGAGTATCGTTTGAATAACTTTTGATTTAACATTAGGTCTAATGTATTTTTACTTTTCGAAACATTAATGGAAAATGTGTTTTCGTTATTTTTGTTACTTCCTTTAAATACAAGTAATCTTTCACCTACTCTTATCAAATCTGTTTTCCTATCGTTTAAGAGCTTAATTAATTCAATTGTAGTATTAAATTTATTTTTAATTTTAGATAAAGAATCTCCGCTTTGTACAACATACCAGGTTTTATTAAACTTATCATTTTTTGCTATTAAATTATTCATATTTGCTTTACAGAAAAGATCTATTATTTCTTTAGATTCACAGTTTTTTGAAATAATCAAATTATATGCATTTTCTAATTCATTATTTTCAATTAAATCAATAATTGATGAATAATCTTCATTTATTTTATTTTTTGGTATGATGTTATCAATTTCTTGTTTTGGTATAATTTGAGAAGTTTGAGATGGCATATCATCTGATAAAATATTTTTGTCTTTTTTAAAATTTAAGTAATAAGCAAAACCAATTAAATGAATTAAAATTACTATTACAAAAACACGTATCCATTTATTTCTTTTGGGGTACTTATTTCTAGTTGTATAAATTGGATTCAAATATAATTTCATGAACAATTAATCTGCCTAAATTTTAGTATAGAATCAACCCATTTAATAAATTGAGTGCAAAATATTTTTTTTTACTATAAAAATATACTAATAATACAGTATGATTGGCTTTATTCGTTAATTAAGTGAGTATGATTAATATGTTCAAAAGATATGTAAATTGTTTGTTTTTAATATGTTCTGTTTTATTTTTTGAATGTTTTGCAGATATTAAAAATGAAGTTAAAAATGAAGTTAAAAATAGTCAAAACGATTTAATTGAGGTCTATAAGCCTGAATTAAATTATTTACCCAGCAAAGATCAATTAAAAAAAACTAAAATTGTTTCAAAGGTTAATAATCAAAGTCAAAAAGTTTCATTTAATCTTCCAGATGCGTTTTATTTTATTGGAGCTCCTATTTTTTTGTTTATTCTTCTTAGATTAGTTGCAACTTTTATTGGATTATTTGAAGATGAGAGAAGAAAAGATTTGAAAAAACAATCTAATAATAAGTAAAACAAATTATGTTAAGAAATATTTCAATTCGTAACCTTGCAGTAGTGGAAGATGTTCAGGTTTCTTTTACAAATGAAATGAATGTAATTACCGGAGAGACAGGATCTGGAAAATCATTACTAATAGATGCAATTAAATTAATTTTAGGAGCAAGAGCTGATAAAAGTTTAATTAGAACAGGTGAAGAGGAATGTTCTATACTTGCAGAATTTGAATTTAATGAAGAATTTAATATCAATGAATCATTGAAAGAAATGAACTTACCAAAATGTGATGATAATAGTTTAATAATAAAAAGAACTATTTCGTCTGGAATGTCTAGGAATCAAGTTAATGATGAGCCAGTTACTCTTCAATCATTAAAAAAGATTGGAGAAATAATAATCGATATGCATGGTCCGTATGATCATCAATCACTACTAGATTCAAAAAAACAACTTAACATTTTGGATTCATTTGGATGTTCCAAAAAAACACTTTTAAAATACCAAGAACTCTATTTTGAATACTTAGAATTAATTAAAATCGAGAAAAATTTCGAAAGTGAATCTAATGATGGCGTTGAGCAAGAAATAGAGTTTTTAGAATATCAAATTAATGAGATTGATAAAGCTGAACTGACAATAGAAGAAGAAGAAAAAATTATATCAGAACATGATATATCAGCAAATGCACATCAAGTTTTAATGCTCTCAGCAGAGATAACACAAATTCTCAATAGTAATGAAGATTGTGTATATGACAAATTAGTAGCATCTCAAAATATTATAACAAAATTAGAAAATTTATTATCGGAGTCTGAAAAATGGGGTGAACAAATTAATGAAGCTGTAAACATCGTTTTGGATGTTGCAAGTGAAATTGAAAAGTGTGTTGGATCTATTGATGCAAGTTCGCAAAGACTAGAGTGGCTAGACGAAAGATTAACAATTTACCAAAATTTAAAAAGAAAATATAAATGTTCTATTGAGGAAATTTTGCAAAAAAAAGAAGCATGGATTAAAAAATTAGAATATTTAAAAAATATTGGTGAAAATATTCTTTTAGTTAGAAAAAAGAAAAAAGAGAAATATGATGAATTAGTTGATTTAGGAAAAATTTTGTCTGACCAAAGAGAGATATCTTCTGATAATCTTTCCGAATTAATTACAAAGGAATTAATTGATCTTGGTTTTGAAAATGCATTTTTTGATATTAACTTAATTTCTGTTGACCCATATAACATGGGTATAGACGAAGTTTCATTTGGATTTTCGCCAAATGCTGGTGAAGAAATGAGAGATTTAAAATTAATCGCATCAAGTGGTGAGATGTCACGAGTTATGCTAGCTGTTAAAAATGTTCTCTCGAAACAAGATAACATTCCGATTTTAGTTTTTGACGAAATCGATGCAAATATTGGTGGAGAGATAGCTAATGCTGTTGGTGTAAAACTAAAAAAAATCTCGGAAAATCATCAAGTGATTTGTATAACCCATTTACCTCAGGTTGCTTCTCAGGGCTCAAATCACATTCATGTATCAAAATCAGTGATTGATGGAAGAACATTTTCATCAATGAAAGTGCTAAATAAAAAAGATCGACCAAAAGAAATTGCTAGAATGTTAAGTGGAGATGAAAACAGTGAAATCTCAATAAAGCATGCGAAATCTCTATTACATGAAGATTAACAAATGTTAGTAATTTTTTTTATTAACTCATTTAATAATTTTGTTGGATTTTTTTCTTCAAGTTTTAGATGATATCCATTTTCCAAATAATATCCTGATTTATTTTTTAGCATGACTTGTAAATTTTTTACGTTTATAGACTGAATTCCTTTTTCTGAGCTTACAATTCTTAACTTTGTAATCAAAAAAAGATGATTTAAAGGTTTTGGAATTTTTCCAAAGCGATCGATAATTTCTTTTTTAAAAATGTTAATATGCTTAACAACTGTAATAAATGATAATCTTTGGTAAATTCTCAACCTTAAATTTTCATCTTCAATATAATGATAGGGTATAAAGGCTCCCCCAATATTATCATTTGAAGATGGAGAAAAATTTAAAAAATCTAATTGAATAGAGGTATTTACTAAAGGTGGGGGCTTTTTACCTTTCATAATTGCAATAGTTCTTTTTAAAAGCTGACAATACAAATCAAATCCAACTGCTGAAATATGTCCACTTTGATTTGAGCCAAGTAAATTACCAGCTCCCCTTATTTCTAAATCTCTAGCGGCAATTTTTAGACCAGAACCTAAGTTTTTGTAAGACTTTATGGCATTTATTCGATCTTTTGCTGCATCAACAATATTTGCGCCTTGAGTTGTAAAAAAATATGCAAATGCTTTATTATTTGATCTCCCAACCCTACCTTTTAGCTGGTGTAATTCTGCCAACCCAAATCTTTCAGCATGTTCGATAATTATGGTATTACAATTTGGCATATCTACACCATTTTCAATTATTGTCGTGCATAATAATATATCAAATTTGTTTAAAGCAAAGTTATGCATTGTAATTGATAGCTCGTTTTCTTCCATCTGACCATGAGCAACAGAAATCTTCAAATTTGGAAAAATTTTTTTTAATTCAGTTTCTTTTTTATAAATAGTTTTTATTCTATTATGTAAATAGAAAATTTGTCCGTTCCTTAAAGTTTCATTTTCAATTGCAGATTTTAATATATCTAAATCATAGGGCAACACATTTACTTCAACAGGTTGACGATTATGAGGAGCTGTTCTGATAGTACTCAAATCTCTAACTCCAGTTATGCTCATATACAAAGTTCTTGGAATAGGTGTAGCAGTCATAGTAAGAATATCAATTTGGCTTTTTAAAAGCTTAAGTTTTTCCTTGGCTTTAACTCCAAACCTTTGTTCTTCATCAATGATTATTAATCCAAGATCATGAAAATTAACATCTGAAGATAAAATCCGATGTGTGCCAATTAAAATATTTATTATTCCTTTTTCAGTGTTTTGTAATATTTTTTTTTGATGAGATTTAGTCCTAAATCTACTTATCATTTCGATATTTATGGAAAATGGAGCCATTCGCTCTTTGAAAGTCTCGAAGTGTTGTTGTGCTAAGATTGTTGTTGGAACAAGCATTGCCACTTGTTTGTTGTTCATTACGGCTTTGAACGCGCATCTCATAGCAACCTCTGTTTTACCAAATCCAACATCTCCGCAGAGCAATCTATCCATTGGAGTGTTTTTATACATATCTTGCTTTATTTCTTCTGTAACTAAGGTCTGGTCTGGAGTTTCCTTGTAGGAAAAAGATGCATCAAATTCTGCTTCAATATTTGAGTCCTTAGAAAAAGAAAACCCTCTTTTAGTTTTTCTCAAAGCTTGAGTTTCGAGTAACTGAACTGCTAGATCTCTTGTTGACTCTTCAGCATTTTGACGATCTAATGTCCATTTTTTACTTTTCAAAGAATGAAGTTTGGGTGATTGACCTTTATTTCCTTTATATCTTGTTAGTAAATGTGCTTGAGTGACAGGAAGATAAATCTTCTCACCTTTTAAGTATTCAATACTTAACATTTCCATTTTTTTAGAGGCATTAGATGTTTCAACAATGCCCAAATATTTTCCAATTCCATGTTCAACATGAACAACATAATCACCAGGTTGAATATCAGCAGCTTCATTGATTCTTTCTTGTTTTTGATAATATTTTGATTCATGAAAATTGATAAGTTTATAGGATTTATAATTATAGAAATCACTTTCGGTTATAATTATAATTTTATTTACATCATTGATAGCGCTATCATGTATAATTCCCAATTTTAAATTAACTTTTTCAAAGTTATTAATATTTTTATATATATCTTTAAAACGGTTGAGAGAACCAATTGATTCGAAATAAAAATTAATCTTAAATCCATGACTTATTTTTTTACATAAATTTATAATTAGCTTTTCTCGATCTAATTCAATTTTTTTAGGTGTTGTTTGATTAGATATAATTTTTAAATCTAAATTGTAATATTTGTAATCTGAAAATATTTCTTTTTGTTCAGAATTGGTATATGATGACGGATCGTTTACAATGATATAATTTGACCCAAGTAAATCTCTTAAATGAGTCTTTCCAATACTTTTAGAGGATAATGAAGGTATTTGAATTGAAGATATTTTGTTTAAAGTACACTGTGTTTGACTATCAAATAATCTAATTGAGCTTACAACATTATCAAAAAATTCTATTCTTACTGGATAATCAGAATTTGCTGGCCAACAATCAAATATAGCCCCTCTATGTGCGCAATCTCCTTTAGAGTAAACCTCAATATGAGGATCAAATCCATTTGTTAAATGCCACTTAATTATTTCATCTTGATTAATATTTGATCCAACTTCTAATGTTTTTAAATTTTCACTAATTGAATCTTTTTCTGGAAGTAAATGGTTTATATATGATTCACAAGAAATAATTATTAATGATTGTTTTTTTGATAATTTATCAACTAATTGGAAGTGCTGAGCTACTTCAACAGGATCTTTATCGTATGGCTTATACAAATGAACTAATTGATCGAAAGTTTTAAGCGTATTTATAGATTGAAAAAGCATTTCCATATGATGATTATCATTTGCAATCCACAATAAAATATTTGTCTTTTGAATAAGTTCTAGAGATAAAATTGCCTCAGATGATATAGGAGTATTTTGAATATTTATAAATTGTGTTTTCTTTTCACTTGATTGGACTTTGTTTGTTATTTTTTGATTCATATTAATAGTATTATTTTATTGATGAAAACCTTACTTGGAAGTATCGACTTTATAATAAAAATATATAAGATATCAAATTAAGAAAATTATATATGAATGAAAACGCAAATATTTTAAATTGGGAGTCATATAATGGCTTATCATTAGTTGAGAAAGGAAATTTAATTTCTCATCTTCCTCACACGTTAATTTCTCAACAATTTAGAAGATCTCAAATTGATGAATTATGCAGATTAGCCTCAAAAATAAGATTAATATCTAAAACTAAAGAAGGTGCTTGTTATCTTAAGTCAATTTTATCTGATAAAAGAGCTATTTTATATTTTGCTCAACCATCATCCCGAACTTATTTATCTTTTAATGCAGCTTGTCAAATTCTTGGATTAGATACAATGGATGTTCGTGATAGTAAAACATCAAGCGAAATAAAAGGGGAGACTTCAGAGGATACAGTCAGAACATTTAGCTCATATGTTGATTTAATTATAATGAGACATCCAAAAGGTGGTTTTGCTGAAAAAATTGCAATAATGCTTTCAAATACGAATAGAGAAGTACCTGTTATAAATGCAGGATCTGGTGCAGATCAGCATCCAACACAAGCTCTTTTAGACATTTATACTTTGGAGAGAAGTTTTGAAATTAATGAAGGAATAGATAATAAAACCATCTTATTTTCAGGTGATTTAAAAAGAGGTAGAACTGTTAGATCCTTGGCATGGTTGCTTACATTATACAAAAACGTTAAGATCATTTTTTCCGCTCCAAAGGAATTACAAATTAAACCTGATATTTTAGAAATGCTAGACAAAGCCCAGTTAAATTACATTGTAACTGAAAATTTTTCTAAACATTTGTTAGAAGCAGATGCCATTTATATGACGAGATTACAAGATGAATGGGATGACAATAATGATTCAAATAAAATTGATAGAAAAAAATTCCAATTAGATTATTCTCATTTAGAAAAAATGAAAAAAGATGCCATTATTATGCATCCATTACCAAGAAGAGAAGAAATTTCTACAAGTATAGATAATAGTCCTAAAGCAATGTATTGGCGTCAGATGAGAAACGGTATGTGGATTAGAGCAGCTTTAATTTTAACAACATTTAACAGGCAAAATCAAATTTATGATTGGGAGAAGTAAGAAAAATGAATAATTTAATATCATTAAGAGAGTGGGATTCTGAACTAATATCAGATTTGATTGTTTTGGCCAAAAATATAAAAGATGATCCTAAAAAATTTTCTGAAAAAATGGTTGGACGTTCTTTATTGATGATTTTTGAAAAACCTAGTTTAAGAACCCGATTGTCTTTTGAATCTGGAATGACTCAGATGGGTGGTCACGCAATTTATTATCATCTTGGAAGTTCACCGATGGGCTTTGGAAAAGAGTCAATTAGCGATTCGATTAAGGTTGCATCTCGTTATGTAGATTTGATTATGGCACGTTTATTTAGTCATGATGATTTAATCGAAATGGCGAATTATTCAAAAGTTCCAGTAATAAATGCGTTAACTGATGATAGTCATCCTTGCCAAATATTAGCCGATTTATTGACAATAGTTGAAAAAAAAGGAGATTTAAAAAATCTTAAATTATCTTATTTTGGCGATGGTTATAATAATGTGACTCATTCTTTAATGATTGGAGGAGTAAAAATGGGTATGAATGTTTACATATCAACGCCTCCGAACAAAAAATATTTACCCCGTGAAGATGTTGTTAAAGAATGTGAAAAAATATCAAATATGTCCAGCGGTTCCATCACTATTACAAACAATATAGAAGAAGCGGCTTTAGATTCTGATATAGTTTATACAGATTCATGGATGAGTTATCATGTCCCAAAAGAAGATGAAAAAAAAAGAATCAATGATTTAATGCCATTTCAAGTAAACGAGAAACTTTTATCATTAGCTAAATCAGATGTTATTTTTATGAATTGTTTACCTGCCACAAGGGGATACGAACAGACTTCAGAAGTTATTGATGGACTAAATTCAATAGTTTTTGATCAGGCTGAAAATCGACTTCACATGCAAAAAGCAATTATGCTTAATCTTTTAAAATTATAATGGATACTTATTTATCAGAGTTGTTCAGTTCCATTCAGGGAGAAGGACCTTTTATTGGAGAACGTCATTTTTTTATAAGATTTTGCGGATGTCACAGAAAATGTGTTTTTTGCGATACAGATGTTGAAAGAAGCAAAAACATAATGATTGAGAAAATACCGGGATCAGGAGTTATTGACAATCTTCCAAATCCCATTTCGAGTAGAAAAATAGTAGAATTAATAAATATTATTGATCATAATAGAAATTGTAAAAAAATTTCAGTTACTGGAGGAGAGCCTTTATTACAAGGAAAATTTCTTTGTGAATTATTACCATTAATAAAAAGGGACAATCGTGAAATTTATTTAGAAACTTCAGGAGATTTAATCCATCAATTAGATTTAATTGTTGAATGGATTAACTACGCTTCTGTAGATATAAAATTATCAAGTGTTACGAAAGAAAAAAATTCATTCTTAAATCATTGGAAATTCTTAGAAATATTAAAAAATAATAACGTTGATTTTTACACAAAAATTATTATTTCAAATGATACTGATGAAAAAGAATTGGTGGAAGCTTTTAAAGGAATTAACAATGTTGCTGGAAGAGAAACAACAATTGTATTACAACCAATGACTAAAACAAAAAATGCAAAAAATATTCCTGCAGTAATGAATTTACTAAGATGGCAAGAGCAAGCTCAGCTTTATTTAAATGATGTAAGAGTTATTCCTCAAACTCATAAAATGTTGGAGGCTCTATAATGAAAATTAATAAGAAAGCAGTTATATTATTAAGCGGAGGTTTAGACTCGGCTACGGTGTTATCTATCGTTAAATCTCAAAATTATAAAATTTATGCTTTATCATTTAGATATGGGCAAAAGCATGATATCGAATTAGAATTTGCTAAACGTTTGGCAGATAATAGAGTTGAAGAACATAAAGTTGTTAATATTGATCTTGCGATGTTTGGAGGATCGGCTTTAACCACAGATAAATTAGTACCAAAACATGATAATGTGAATGATATTGGAAGTGAAATTCCAATCACTTATGTTCCCGCTCGCAATACAATTTTCTTATCATTTGCACTAGCCTATGC
>Ga0160422_10000666_pt1 | contig 20952 bp, 16 predicted proteins | sample Fk160mmetaG_FD_108192 | JGI IMG/M metagenome (GOLD analysis project Ga0160422, IMG submission 108192) | Marine microbial communities from the Central Pacific Ocean - Fk160115 60m metaG | ecosystem: Environmental > Aquatic > Marine > Oceanic > Photic zone | place: The Central Pacific Ocean... | reverse complement strand
TTGACCGCCATAGTTTCAGTTTCTGCGATATACCAGAAAACCTGCTTGTCGATTCTCTTACCCTTGTGGCGGAAATCATATGCAGTTCTAAACTCGAAGTCTTCAATGAATTCGATGTCAGAAATACCAGTTTCTTCAGCCAATTCCCTTGCCGCAGTGGCCTTTCTATCGGTGTCATCTTCCTCAATATGACCCTTGGGAAAGTCCCAATGCCCTTGCGGATATTGGAGGAGTAAAATGGAGCCAAAGTTGACTAGAACAACACCACAAGAGGTCTCCATATACTAACCCGAAATATGCGACGTATATGACCAATACTGAAACAACCTACAAATTCAAGTTGCGTATGTCATGGGCTTGCATGATGTCACCTTTGGAAGGTATTACGAAGGTGATTACTGATTCCGATCTTGACGGTTTAATTGCAGCTGCAATATTGAAAGCCAGCAAATCTGACATAGAAGTTTACTTTGCTCATCCAGCTCTGCTAAGGGCAGGAAGTCTTGACCATCTCATCGATAGGCATACCGCTCTCTGTGATCTTCCATTTCATCCTAGTTGTGGACTTTACCTAGACCATCATATTACCAATAAGCCATCTGAGGACGAGGAGAAAAGATTCACAGCAGAAGGGGGAATATGTGTTTGGAGAGATACACCATCAGCGGCTCGGGCGGCTTATGATTTAATGAAAGACAAATTGGATATTTCTCATTTAGAAGAAATAATGCCAATGGTTGATGCTCTTGATTCTGGAGGAATTTCATTACAAGATTTCATGAATGATGGTCCAGTAATTCAACTTTCTAGATCGTTATCATTATCTGAACCAGAACATCTTCAAAATGTAATGAACCAATTTGCTTCAGGTTTAACACTCGAGCAAATTCTTGTTTCTCACAAAGAAAGGCTTGATCAAATTAGAGATGAAAGAAAGCGTATTGCTGGGATAGTTGAGAGAAATACAGTTATCTTCGATGGTTTAGCGATATGCGATTTAAGCGAGAGCGGGATAAGGTCTAACGGTTATCTAATTACTGCCCTTGCAGGTGATGAAGCACTTGCCTGTTGTGTGATTCATGGTTACTTGGATGGTAGTATAGAAGACCCAGATAGGCCAGCACTTGGAGCCTCATTTTATGCTAATTCGTTTAGGGCTGAACAAAATCGCTTCGATCTTTCAAAACTTGCAACCCTTCTCGACCCTACTGGTGGTGGTCATGCAAATGCTTGTGGATGCCGGATTCAATCCCAAAATAACTCGGATAGGAAACTAACCGATATCGATAAGCAATACAATTTACAAAAGTGGTTGGACTTATGGTCTGAGCGTGAAACAAAGATGGTCAAGATTTAGTGATACTGAAATTTATACATCAAATCAAATACTATGTTTGAAGGGGCGTTAACATGGAAAGCGTTACAGATCCTGAGAAAATAAAGCACAGGACGTTTTTCAAGTTAGGATTATTCACATACGATTATCGCAAAGGAGTCCTGGTAGTCGGAATATTGTCATGTTTGATGATGGGTAGCCTCATCAGTCTTGGCCCGGATTGGGCTGAATCATGGGGAGAGGGTGACTTAGAATCAGTAGAGGCTCTCGATCTTATCGACCAGTCTTTTTCGGATGGTGAAGAAGAAGTTCAGAGCTTTGTGTTCTTAGTGCACCATGACGAGCTGGACGATTCATCAGAAGCATGGCAAAAAGCGGTTACAGATGCTCTTGCTCAAATTTCAAAGTCAAAACATGTTACAATCAATTATTCTTGGGAAGCATCCGGTAAAGAGAGAGATGAATTTGTAAGTAATGAAACAGGCGAATTTTGGGCAAAAAACATCATAAAAATAAACTTGGACAGAAAAGATGCCAAGCAGTTTTATGATGAAAATTATGAATCAATTGAGATAAATTCGGATTTTGAATCATGGAGAACGGGCCAAATCGCTATTGATGTGACATTTGATTCCAGAATACAAGATGACTTAATCAAGGCAGAATTGATTTCAGGTCCTCTGACATTAATCATCTTGGGGATTGTATTCGGAACTTTGATTGCAGCCCTATTGCCAATAGGCGTTGCATTTCTTACCGTTTTGTCCGCAATGGGAATAACAATATGGCTCTCCAATACAACGGACGTGACTCAATACGCTTTGAACATAATAACCTTGATTGGAATTGGGGTTTCTGTTGACTATTCGCTATTTATGGTCAACCGATTTAGAGAGGAACTCAATCGAGGAAGGGATATTAGAACCTCAACTGCTATGACAGTTGCGACTGCCGGTAAGGCGGTATTTTTCAGTGGGGTTACAGTAGCAATTGGACTGATGGGTATGTTATTTTTCGAGAATACAGGCCTTCCTAGTTTGGGAATTGGAGGCACTTTGGCGGTATCTGTTGCAATGATTTTCTCAATTATTGTATTACCCGCAGTTCTAGCAATGTTGGGTAATAGAGTGTTCAAATGGAAAATTCCCTACTCCTTTAGAACAGAGGGAGATGACGAAGATGGTATTTGGTCCAAAATTGCAGTGACGGTCATGAAACGACCATGGGCTGTTCTCATTCCGACTTTGGTAATTTTATTAGGAGCAGGATTACCATTTTTACAAGCTGATTTTTCAATCGCCTCAAGAGACGCCCTACCTCCAGACGACGAAACAAGAGTGGGATTCGAGCATATGGACGATATATGGCCAGAATCTGCTGTAAATAGAGCAGTTGTTCTAATTGATTTTGACGGCGAGGATCCTTTCTTGGAGAGTAACATCCGCACAGTTTTCAAGTGGGCAGAGTCTCTAAACAAATCCTCAACAGTGACAAGCGTGCAAAGCTATGTGTTCAACTCTAATCTAACAAACGTGGACAATGCAATTCAGTTTTGGACACTCCCTGATGACAACCTGAGTCAAGCACAAATTGCTACAAGAGATTACTTGCGAGAAAGACTCATTTCTGAGGATGTTACACGGGTATCTTTCAAGTTAAGTGGGGCGATTACTGGCAAAGACGGCCGAGATTTTGTTCATGATGTGCGGGAAAATAGGGCATACCTACTTGATGAACTAGAGACCGGTAATAACCCAAAACTTTTGGTTGGAGGGTTTTCTGCATACAGTTTAGATGTTTTAGATGCAATAATTGAGAACTTACCTGTTGCGATGGCTTTCATATTCATTTCAACTATCATCCTAATCTACCTGCAAGTGAAAAGTATAGTCATTCCAATAAAGGCAATTGTCATGAATATATTGTCTATATCTGCGTCTTTTGGTATGCTTGTATTTGTATTCCAGTGGGGAAACGGAGCAGACCTCTTGAACTTCACACCCCAGCCTATTGAAACAACTAATCCAGTGATTATGTTCTGTATTGTCTTTGGCTTATCTATGGACTACGAAGTTCTAATGTTATCTAGAATTCACGAAGAATGGGAGAATACTGGTGATAACACTGTTGCAGTTGCCAATGGGTTACAAAAAACTGGGCGGCTGATTACAGGAGCTGCTGCAATCATGGTCGTTGTATTCATGGCCTTCGGACTATCCTCTGTTGTGATCTTGAAACAGATTGGACTAGGATTGGCGCTTGCGATTTTACTGGATGCAACGATTGTTAGGGCACTTGTAGTTCCATCTACAATGCGGCTGATGGGTAAATGGAATTGGTGGACACCCAGTTGGCTTGGAGGTTCAACTGGCAGTGAGCAGAACGATGAAACCGAGGAATAGAAATTGTTAGAAGCGATAGGAACCTTGTTTTTGAAGCGAATAAAACCGCCGGTGGCTCTAAAGAGGTCCGACATGCGGGTCAAATTGGAGGAGTGATAGTGCTACAAGAGAACAATTTACTATCATGCCTCGACATAGGGCTGAAAAAAAACCTCCCTCCATCGACTCGTCAACGAATAGTCGCAAAATCTGCTGAATGGGGTATGCTTGAGAGGCCTTGGAAATCTCTCCTGTTAATTGCAATAAATGAAATACAAATCCCTGGTGATGATGAGGCGACATCAGGGCAATCAATGATTAGAACCCGAAGGGGTGGCCGGAATAGACGAGGTGGGAAAGGTAATGCTGGGCCTATGGAATGGCTACCTAAAGCGAGTGATGTCTTAATCAGCGACGGGTCGCCAGAGGCATACAGGCTAGCAATTCTGCTGATTCGAAAGACTCTTTTTGAAGACGATTGGGATGAATCATGGGATTCTATCCTGAATGATTTAAGAGAATCTGCAAACGCTGAAGGAGTTCACCCTGTGTGGCAAAAAATGGCTGAAGCTACACCGATTTTAGCACAATTCGCAGCATTTCCCGCCATTGAGGTGTCTGAAGAAACCGAGACGTCGCTTGACTTGAGCAAATCTTGGATAGATCCCAACAACTCAGAAGCGCTCGCCAGTGTAATTTCTTCCTATGAGTCAAAAATATCGGACGCTAAAATCAGGGCTGCTCTCAAGAAAGCATGGGCCCAGTTGAATGGTAAACGAGGTCTAAAAGATATCGAGGGATTAGATGATTTGAAAGGAGAATCAAGTGTCATAAGCGCTCTGTTAAAGATTCATCTTGGAATGGATTGCAAGGATTCCTTGAAGGAATTATCCAAACATGATAAGAAACTATCAGAGGCATTAAGTGACCTTGTGAATCTTAGGAATAACGATGCAAAAAATTGGAATAAATCACGCTCAATTAAACCAGATAACGAATTATCACAAGCACGTATTGAGGCTGCTTGGAATATAATGCCTGATGAAGCAGCAGAATTATCCAGCGATGAATTAGACTTCGCAATTTCAATAGTGAAATCACCTCAAGACAGAGAGAGGTTAGTCTGGTGGAAACTTTCCTCCCTGATTAGAGAGGATTCACTAGATACTGCGGTTGAATTACTTGTTTCCCTGAAAATTGATCAGAATACTGACATTGAATCTTTAATTCCAGTAGTGAAAAAGTTAGGTGTTGAAGCAGTAGATTGGCTATCTTCTCAAGTAAGTAACCTTGATACAGATTCCTTATCCCAGATATTAACAGATACAGAATTGCGAACCTCATTGCGGCTGGCTGCTGCTAGGAAATTACATGATTCAGAATCGTCTTCGCACATGGAATCTCTAATAGAACTCTTTTCTGAAGGATTAGATCTCACAAGACTGGCAGAAATCTTGCTTGTAGATTTAGAGAGATGCGCAGACTATCCATACGCAACTTTGCTTGTATCACACTTATTGCCAGCTAACATCAAAGGATGGGATTTTGAAACGATAAGAAAAGCCCGTAGTAGTGCGCTTTCAACAGTCGAATCAGCTGAAGTTCCAGAATCGTTTTCAGCAGTTTCCAAAGGCCTGATTCTAATGCTTGATGGAGCAGCACAGTTAGATGATGATTGGGTTGTAGATACACTAGACAAACCAGGTCTCAAAGCATTCAATAATTGTAAACAGGCGTTAAAAGATGGAGGAGACGGCCTTGCTGATTCTAAAGTTCTGGACACGTTAGCAAAAAGCGTTTCTAGTGCAGAATTGAGTGATATAGAATCGAGATTATTCAACGCAGTTATAGATACTCTCAGACTTAATAGGGCATCATGGCTACTACAAACTGGGAAATCAAAAGGCGTAGTTGACCTGTTAGACGGACTTTTGTCAGGTGAAGTAACAGCAATGCCTATGATGCAAGCTGTGAAGCATCTAGTGTTGGAATATGATATTGGACTGCCTAATTTAGTATCATGGTATCAAGAAAATGACCCTCAATCTCCTTGGCACACACTTGCGAGGGCAGGTGTATATGTTGCAAATAAGGATGAACTCAATGCAGCTAGAGACTACAAACGAGCAGGAGATCATCCCTCTTTTGACTATGAACACAAGATTACGCTATATCGTAAATCACTAATCCATCTTGCACATGCAGAACAGTGGTCAGAAGCTGTGGCTTTACTAGAACAGGAACCTGCCTTAAAATCCGCATTAACTAAGAGATTCCAACTTTATCTCAATGTCTCGAATCTTGCAAGTAACAACAAGACAACTGATGATGCAACGAGAGTTCTTCGTAATTTCGTCAAAAGAACTGTTACTGTTCAGCAGGAAGACCAGCATGGAAATCTAAAACCTGTAAAGAAAAATAGACATTCCGAGGAAGAACTTGATCTATTGAGAAACTACCCAAACTCTCATCCAAGACCACTTCCAAGAGAACCATTCACTGGTAGAGTAAAGGCAGCAACAAACACCTTACAACGAGAAAGAAGACAAGATAGACGCTCTTTTGAGAACCGATATGCACAAGCTATGATGCACGACCCATCTACCAGCGAAATATATGATATTGCCAACGAAGCTTCAATGCAAAAGCCATTGGAAGGTTTGATGCTACTCGAAAGAGCACAGAATTCAGGTAAATTCTCCCTTGTGGACATGAAGAGATTAGCGGATGCTGAGAGAGCATTATATGCAAAACATCATCATAATCTAGCAATAAAACAACGCTCTTATCTGAGAAATCTTGCTCTGACCCCTCTAGTTATTATCGATACAAATATTCTGATTGATGAACTACAATATCGAATATCTCAGAAGCTTGGAATAAGCTATGAAGCCTCCCTCGATGTTGGAGGGAAGGGTAGGTTCCACAGGGTTCTGAAGCATAGGTCAGATGAGGGAGTAATCCAAATTTGGCTACCTAAAATAGTTCAGGATGAATTGTATGGAATTGCTAGTGATGGTATTAGAATAAGAGAGCGATTCCTAGACACACTTGTCTCTCCAGTTGAGCTTGAATCAGTTCTGAACAAGAAATCATTGAAGGAAATAGTTTCTGGAATAATTTCCGATTTCTCTAATTGGAAACCTCTCGACCTACATTTAGAAGATGAAATTGGAAACGAGGAAGTAAAAGAAAATTTGAAACAGTTCATGTTAGAGCATAGCGATGTTTATGATGAAATAACTGCTATGAAAAGGCTACATAATGAGAAGATTCGCAACATAATTGACGGCAGAGATATTTATCCTGAAAAAGCGGACCAGAAGATAATGTGCTTAGCTTCGGTAATGGCTGAAAGGTCTCTGAAAGATTTAGGTTCAATCCTCATAGCAACTAGAGACTCCGATTTCACACTAGTAGCAAGAAGTATCGAGGAAAGATTCGGGTTTGGCGTTATCGCTAACAGCCGTGATTTAAACTCATGGCTCCGCTAGACTTTCGCCGCTTTCTGACCAAAATTGTCTAGTTACATATGGGCAATAATTGCTTCTCCAAACGCAGAACAAGACAGAAGTTCAGCACCATCCATCAATCTCTCGAAATCATAGGTTACGGTTTTAGCAGATATTGCTCCTTCCATTCCTTTGACAATTAAGTCTGCGGCTTCTGTCCACCCCATATGACGTAACATCATTTCCGCGGACAATATCTGCGAACCAGGGTTGACTTTATCTTGACCGGCATACTTTGGTGCAGTTCCATGAGTTGCCTCAAATATTGAAATCCCAGTGTCATAATTTATGTTAGCACCTGGTGCGATTCCGATTCCACCAACTTGAGCTGCTAACGCATCAGAGATGTAGTCGCCGTTAAGATTCATTGTTGCAAGAACGCTATATTCGGCCGGCCGAGTAATTATCTGTTGAAGCATAGCATCGGCAATTACATCCTTTATGGTAATTGTATTGCCAGTTTTTGGATTTTGTAGTGTGCACCATGGACCACCGTCCAATTCTTTTGCTCCAAATTCATCCTTAGCAATCTGGTATCCCCAATCTCTGAAACCACCTTCTGTAAATTTCATAATATTTCCTTTGTGCACTAGAGTCACGCTGTCTTTGTCATTATCTATTGCATACTTGATGGCAGCTCTAACAATTCGGGATGTTCCTTCTTGACTAATCGGCTTAATTCCAATTCCAGAGGTATTTGGGAATCTGATTTTATCAACGCCCATTTCATTAACCAAGAAATCGATTAATTTCTTCACACCATCCGAGCCTGCTTCCCATTCGATCCCTGCATAAACATCTTCACTATTTTCACGGAATATAATCATGTCAACATCCCCGGGAGCCCTTACAGGGGAGGGGGTGCCATCGTACCACCTGACAGGACGAACACATGCATACAAGTCGAGCTTTTGTCTAAGTGCGACGTTTAGTGACCTTATTCCACCTCCAACAGGAGTTGTCAAAGGACCTTTTATCGAAACAAGACCGGCTCTCATTGCATCAAGTGTTGCTTCAGGCAGCCATTCTCCAGTCTGGTTGAATGCTTTTTCTCCAGCCAGTGTTTCACTCCAGGTAATCGATTTTTTCTCAGAGTATGCTTTAGAGACAGCAGCATCCACCACATCAATCATTACCGGTGTGATATCAACTCCTATCCCGTCCCCTTCTATGTAGTGAATAATAGGATTATCCGGAACTACTAACTTACCATTTTCCATTGTAATTGGGCTTCCTGACATGATGCTCAATATACCCGACCTTGACCAACTTCATCAACAAAGCGGTCAACGGTGGTTTCATTTCTAACACCGTCTTGGGTCATTTATGCAAGGTCGAGTAGAATGGACTGGTGGAAAAGGTCTCGTCGGGATTAATTCGAAAGGAGATAGGATTGAGATGGATTGGGACGATGGACCTAGTCCTATGCAAATAACCCTCCAAATGGTCGGTGCATGTTCTGTTGTGGATGTTGTGGTTGGTCTCAAAGATAGAGACTTCACGAAGGTTTGGGTAGAGTTAGACTCAACCCGAAATGATGTTCCTCCAAGATACTTCAAGTCAATGCATTTAGAATTCCATATTGAAGGAGATATCCCACAAAAGTTAGCTGAAAGATTGGTAGACAAAGCATTTGAGAAATATTGTAGTGTCTCAAACAGTCTTAGATCTGACTGTGAAATCACGTCTAGCGTTGTAATTCACTAGACTATTTGATGTGTTAACCATCCATTTTCTAGCCTTATTGAGCGGTAGTTTGAATCAATTCCTGAAGCAAGAAGTAGCTGTCTAGGAAGGTTGTCTAGTGCATTGGTTAGAATTGCAGTAATTGCATTGTGTATGCCCGTCCAATTTTCACCTAACCCTTCTGGAGCAGGAATAGGTTCAACATCACCATCGATAGTAACGCTAGCCCAAGGCTGGACTAACTTTCCTTCACCTAAATCTACAATCATTGAGAGCGTAATTTTGTTTCCTTCACTCGTAATTTTTGCAGATGAGGGTAGCACTTTCTGGTTTTCCTGCAGTCCAACCAGGGCCGGCTCTTGACGATTTATTCTCATAGCAATCAATCTCTTGATCCATGATAGTAGAATCGAATCACAATACACTAAGTCTCCCTCAGGTGCTGGATTTGACGGCATGGATCCTTCACCCCATCCCCATGCACAATTGTCATGTTTGATAGGAACTAATCCCGGCATCCATGAAAGCGGGGTTGGTTTGGCATCTGGGTTATCTATTATTGCAAACGCAGCGCCCTCAGATAGTTCAAATGAAGGCTCCACGCTCTTATTCGGTATTGCGAAAACCAATCCTAAGATCAGTGCTAGAGGATCTAAAGCTGCTGGCCATGAATCTATTGACTCAGCTTCTTTTTCTAACCAGACACCATTTGCTAACTCATCCCCAATTCCAAGTCCGTCAGCAAATTTGTATGCATCTTTCCATGCAGTTTTTGAAAGGCCTACTTCAAGCGCAGCTTTCCCCATGGATTGAGCATATTTTGACAGATTCTTTCGGTCGTCCAGCCCCTCTAACCACTGGCGAAGGACCTTATCCCCATCGCCAAAGGATCTTCTCTCGTTTTTCGAAATATCAGATAGCCAATTTTGTTCTTGTTCGGCTCTTTCTGCATCTGATAGGCCTAGTTGTTTTTGCAACACCTCGAGCATTATAGCGCCATCTCTAGATAACGCTCCATCGGACCATGCTAATGCAAGGCCGTGCTCAAAAGGAGTGGGAGGCAAAAATCATCCTCCAATTATTTCTCTGACTAACTGGAGGTGCCTCTCAAATGATAAGCCAAGCTCCTTTCGTTTTCTAGCCAACAATTCAACCTCTGAAGGATCTAATATGTCATCTACCCAAACAGTTTCCAGAAGCAACTTGTATGTCGACTCTTTTGTAGGTGCACTGTTCGTGTTAAGGTTACTAATTTCTGGGGCATCATTTGATTCAAAAGTTATAACAGTATCATCGCTAATATCAATTTCATCGGATAAAACCGACAAAGGGTCATCCTCATCTTCGAATGCCGATAAAGCATCTTTCTGCGTTGTGTTCAACGATTTTGTGCCAATTTCAAGTTCTTCAAATGGGTCAATATCTTCTTCCTCATCCTGTTGCATTTCCTCTGTTTCAAAGGGGTACATTCTTGCCACCTAATATAACAATAAATCTTCTAGTTATTGAAACCATGTATTTGTTCATCTACATCACAATGGTAAATCAACAGATGATTAAGTTTGAAAATCGAACGCTTCAGCATCATCCATGAGACGAGTATTCGCTATGCTGCTAATACTCTTTTTTGTTGGGCAAAGCTACGCCCTTCCGTCCGGAATCGACGGCAGGGGCGATAAGGGTTGTTTGTGTCACGGAGGCGGTGATGACAGTACGATTGTAGAATTGGTAGGACTTCCAGATGTTTACAACTCTAGCATGATTTACAACATTACAGTTTCAATCGATTCTCCAGTCGAACAAAATGAAGTTCAAGGCGGATTTAGATTATTAATATCACATGGTGAAATTATTGGAGAGAATTGGCAATATATCGATAATGGATATACTCACTCAACCGACATAAACGATAGGAGGGAGTGGAATGCAGTTTGGATTCCACCTTCGGACAGCGATGTCCTCGCTACATTTGTTGTTCATGGAAACGCTGTAAACGGTGATGGCACCCCTCAAAATGATGAATGGAATTCCCAATCATTAGCAGTCCCTGGTCCCGATTACACAGGCGACATTGCGCCCCCAGAATTATCTAACTCCCTCACCCTTCCGCAAAAAATCGTCGGTGTTGTTGCCTTAATTCTGCTTCTAACTCTAACCTATTATGCCGTAAAGGACTAATTTACAAATTCAATATTGCGAGATTTTAATGCTCTCAGTTGTCGATTTTCACTAGCACCGTGAATTTGTTCTGACCTCACACCAGTTAGAACAAGCATTACACGAATTTCCTCTCCAAGATTTTCATCCACAGCAGCTCCCCAAATGATTCTAGCATTGTCTGAGACCTTTTCTTGGATCAATTTAGCACATTTCTCTGCTTCACCTAGAGTCAAATTTTCTCCACCCACTACGTTAATTAGAGCTCCCCTGGCATCTGAAACATCCAACTCTAGTAACGGAGAATGAAGTGCTTCGAGTGTTGCAGCCTCTGCTCGTCCCGGTCCACTTGCGGAACCTAATCCAATCATGGCAACGCCCGATCCGGAGTTAATCACTGCCTTCAGGTCCTCAAAGTCCAGATTGACCATTCCGTCTGTTGTGAGTAGTTCAGTTACTCCCATGATAGCCCTGACAAGTAATTCGTCTCCAACCCTAAATGCGCTGGCTAGAGGTAAATCCCTGACACCCTCGATTTCTAGTAATCTCTCGTTTGGTATTACTAGGATAGTATCGCAGAACTCTCTGAGTCTTTCTAGTCCCCATTCTGCATTTTGCTTTCTAAGACTACCTTCGGAATTGAACGGATAGGTGACAACAGCAACAGTCAGCGCCCCTTGTTCTTTTGCTAATCTTGCGATATGTCCAGCAGCACCAGTGCCTGAGCCGCCACCCATCCCAGCAGTTATGATTGCTAGTTGCGTGTCTTCTGTGATCTTTTTTAGAGCATTCTCACTTTCCAAAGCTGCGGCCTCTCCTTTTGTTGGATCTCCGCCCGCTCCTCTGCCTCTTGCGGTTCTTCCAATGAGAGATTTATTTTCAAGTGGGCTCATCAGTAATGCCTGAGCGTCGGTGTTAATTGCATGACCTGTAACAAATTTGTTCTCAAATAGACCTTCCTCATGTAAACGACTTACTGCGTTACAGCCAGCACCTCCCACACCGTAGACTTTGATTCTAGGCTGAAGCGACTCTAGCAGTCTACGCAACTCAGCATCATTGGAATCCATTTCCTCAATACTCGTAGGTCTGATAGTTGGACCTTCTTCTTCGTCCGCAAGTTCAAGCACGCGCTCGATAAGATGTCGCATGTGCCACATCCAGTTTACTACTAATTTGAAGGTGCCGCCATCTAATGGTGCCTAGAGTGCGATTAGGATACTCAGATCTAATCTCGGAGTCCTTCTTCGCACACCTGGTAAACACATTCACCATCTGGTAGGTTTGGTGAGTCAACCAATCTGGCAATCCTTCTTCCACCCTTGGCTTTTCTAAGGTATAATCTGAATGTTGAAGCGTGAGCTAGAACGTGTCCACCGATTGGTTTTGTAGGGTCTCCCCACATTGCATCTGGCTTACTCATAACTTGGTTAGTAACTAGAACAAGAGCGTTGTTAACGTCTGCTAACTGCTTCAAATCTTTTAGGTGCCTGTTCAATTTTTGTTGTCTGTTAGCCAACATGCCTCTGCCAACGAACTCAGCTCGGAAATGACTTGTTAGTGAATCAACGATAATCATCTTGACATTAACCCCTCGGCTCATTCGCTTTATCTCCTCAGCTAACAGCATTTGATGAGCAGAGTTGTATGCTCTTGCGACATGTATTCTTTCTAAGACGGCTTCAGGATCTAGACCATGTCCTCTTGCCATCTGTGTGATTCTTTCAGGTCTGAAAGTATCCTCAGTATCAATGTAGAAAACATCGCCATCAAGTCCGCCCTGTTCGATAGGCATTGTGCAATTAACCGCCAACTGGTGACCAATCTGTGTTTTTCCAGATCCAAATTCTCCATATACTTCAACAAGGGACTGAGTTTCAAAACCACCCGCTAGAAGATCATCGATAGATTGGACCATGCTGGACAATTTCTGAACTTCCCTTCTTCTCTCTAGTAGAGCAGATCCTGACACGAAACCGCCAATGTTTGCCATTTTCTTTGCAGCTTGTATTATCTTTCCAGCAACTGCCTCTCCTAGTTCTGCTTGTTCAGCAAGGTCGGGTGGACTCATTACTGCTAGCGCTAACAATTCGTCAAAGCCAGCTTCTCTCAACTTTTCTGCGGTTGCTGGTCCTACGCCAGGAAGGTCTTCGATGCTAACTTCGGGCTCCAATTCCTCCTCCATGGTAATTACCTCTGTTTCAGGGGTCTCTTGATTCTTTTTCTTACTCGACTTGCTTTTTGCTGCCATGTAGTTATTGAACTAGCTTTACTATATCAAAGAAAGAAGGTCTCCTTGATATACCCTTGAAAGTGGTAGTAGTTGAACCCATGTATTGTAATCAAGTCACTGCGAACTTGCAGTTTACTTTCACTTTACTTTCACTCTGGCCTAGGGTTTGTAGAGTCTTCAGAACCTTCTGCATAAGCAATAGTCACGTCATTGGTGACATTTATGTCGTCGCTATTTTCTCCAACCTCAACGGTGAGTGTCCATTCCCCTTCAACTATATCTCGGGTTGTGTAATCCCAAGTCTGTGATTGTCCTTCACCAACAGTGCCCCCATCACTAGCAATCTGTTCATCTGTAGGGTTGTTAAGCGACCAAGTTACTTCCGAATTTGATCCTCCAAAGAATCCATTGTTTGGGTTTTCAGCGGTTGAGCTTAGTGTAATTCTATCAGGGAGAGGGTCTCCGTCTTCGCAGTCAGGAGTAGCATCGAAAGTCATTGTTGCTGAGCCAGTGTTTGATTCGGTCCATACAATGTGCATATCTATTCGAACCTTCACCACTATGTCTCTAGAATTTCCGTCATCATCTTCCGCAGAGAGTGTAACGCTGAATACTCCGTGAGTCATCCATGTGTAGGAAATTACTGCATCATCAGAAGCATCACCCTCAACAGGGTCAGAACCGTCGTCAGGGTCTAATGAAATTTTTGAGATTGAACCGCTTGAGGATGTTGTATCAGCAAAATCGAAAGACAACTCAACTCCAGTTTTTGGACCAGTTTGTCCGTTGTTGTAGGACTCCTCAATCATGCCAGATGTGGTATCATAATACACGATTAAATCAATTGGTCCCGAGTATTCTCCTGAGTCTGCATCGTCCCCACCAAAACAACCAGCTAGGCTTGCACAGAGCAAAGTCATAATCACAGCCAGTAAACCGAAATTGGCCTTCATTATACAACCCTAAAACGTCCTTCATCAAAAACTTCCCGTTTCAAATTCACAATTTTTGGTCGGTGGGTTCAAGAATAGAGACCGTCGCGGTTGAATTTAGAGCGGGATAGGTTAGCATGGTTAGACCGACGGGCTCATAACCCGTAGATCGATGGTTCAAATCCATCTCCCGCTACCACACAACGACCTCAATTAGTGCTGTATGAGTGATAATCATGAGTTGGTACTAGTGAGTCAACAGCAGCCTTCATTCTTGCATCAGCAGCCTGCTCTTGGGACATGATTTCATTAATTTCCAATTCAATTTTCCTTTGAGTTTCTCCGCCAAGAATATTTCCTACCCTTCTCGCGTCTGCTGGAGGGTTAGACCCTATTTGCAAAACGTAGCTACCATTCTGGCTTGTAACAGGTCCTGCAGAAGGGTATAATTTCGCTAATTGCTTACTGTAACCACATTGCTCAGCGACATCTAAAGCTGCGGCTAAGTGACCCGGCTGGAGTTTTTCACATTTTGCGAATGATTTTTTTGCAGCCGACTTCTTGTTAGCATTAGCATGAATGAAACCTCCTAGGTGGTAATCCGATGCTGCCAAATTTGGATCGTAGCTTCCGCTGGATTTGAAATATTTTTTCCTGTGTTTGTGCAACAAACCTATGGTCGACCTAGCCTGCAAGTATTTACCTCTACTGTTCAATACAGCCGATAAGATTCTAAGCGCTCTAACAAGGATTTCTTGAACCTCGTCACTGCGAGATTTCACTGCCATTAACTGGTCGACAAGAGCGGATGCCATCACCTCGACTCGCTCCCCCCTGCCCTCATGGTAATACGCCTCTAATTGGCTAATTGCTTGGCCCGGGTCTGCTGCCCCAAACATGAGTATCAAATGCTGTTATATGGCATGAGGTTTAACACTTGGCAATCTTAGGCCTCAAATGTGACAGACGACAAATCCATCTTATCGGTGGGAGTAACAGGAACTCCTGGTTGTGGAAAAACAACATTCTGCAATGATTCGGGATTTAAAGTCATAGACTTGAATAACTATGCGGAAAGTCTAGGATGTTTAGAGTATACAGACAATTTTGGTGTAAGAGAAATGGATGTTGAAAGGATGACTGAGTTGTGGCAGTCACCAGCCCAATTAACGCTGTATGATGGCCATCTTGCACATCATCTCCCAGTAGATGCAATAATCGTTTTGAGATGTGAACCAGAAGAATTGAGGCTGAGACTTGAATCAAGGGGTTACAGCGAATCGAAAGTTCGAGAAAATGTTGAGGTTGAGATGCTAGGGGGTCCATGGAATGATCTGGTTGATGATACTCGCCCGATATTTGAAGGAGCCAAGGGCGCTATCGAATGGATAAATAATGGATGCCCAATTCACACAACTCCTGATTTAGCGGTCGATTGGCTTTCAAGACCATAAGGCACAAAGGATGCGGGCGTTCGAGTCGATTTATGGCGCTAGAGAAAGGTCGCAATCTGTTTAAAAAAATCAGCGACCCTCTTGTGTCCAAATTAGAGGGTGTAAACCCAGCCTTGTTAACGTGGCTGACTCTCCCTGTTGGTCTGACTTCGGCTTGGCTAATGATGAATGCCGGTAGTGGCCAAGATGGCGCAATTATGTTCATCGGAGCAGCGTTTTTTATGGCTACTGCCATGGCCTTGGACGGTTTAGATGGGAACCTTGCACGAGCAACTGGAAAAGTGACTCGATGGGGGGATTATCTCGATCATACATTGGACAGAGTACTCGATGTCGTATGGATTCTTGCAATTGGATACAATGCTGTTTGGTTTGGACATGAAGAATTGGCATGGGCAGCAGCAATGTTCGCAATGTTTGGATCATATCTCGGCACACAAGCTCAAGCAGTAGCAGGAAGTAGAAATTATGGTGGGTTTAGTAGAGCGGACAGAATGGTTTTGACCTTCTTGGCACTCTTAGTCGCTGCAATCATGGCTTATCAGAACGCAGAGGCGTGGGGCGTTTGGAGGGGCATTGACATAAACCCAATCTCAGTCATAATCGCAATTTCCGGTCTTGGTGGATTGTATACATTTGTAATTAGATTTGTAAAAGCAAGAGCAGATTTACAATCCTTGGACAAATCCAAGCCTCTATCAACTACAAAGGGTAAGGAAAAGATGGATGAGTGAGATACAAGGAGTATTGGGATTTTCCGAAAGTAGGCCAGATTCACACCGCCTACGGCGGTATCCTCATAACCAAAATATGGGAAGGATACAATTGATGACTGGCGATACGCTAAACTTTGGGCGCCGCAGAACGGCTTATTTTGTCCTCACAGTTCTTGTGATTTCCATGATTCCACTAGTGTCAACAGCTAGTGCTGACCAAGGTATACCCGCCGAATTACAGGCTCAGGATATTCTAGCAGAATTTGATGAAGTGAGTGAAACCACTACCGTGACATGGCGAAATATTGAGCAGTCCGGGGGAGATGTCGACCTATTCGAGGAGTTATGGGATGCAACATATCATGTATATCGCAGCGACAGTCCAATCACTTCTTCAAACGTGATGTCATTAACGCCGTGGCATACAGTAGATGCATGTCTAAAAAACCCAATCGGTAATGACCCTTGGAATACAAACCCCAACAAGTGTCGTGGCTCAGCAGGGAACCACCCTGGTCATTCTGCCACATTCCAAGTTGGTGCTGGAACTGATGGACTCTTCTTCTATGCAGTGGTTACTGAGTTGGGCAATGGCAATATGACAACAACACTTACTGTAAATGCAAGTCTTGTTTACGAACCGATTGCAGAAATTACCACACCTATTCGCTCCCCTTACAACATCGATGCTGAATTCAACCCCGGAACAAGTTCCACAACTGTCCAATGGATAAACTACAACTCGGTTAACCCGGTCCTTCCAGAGGATGGTGATGATGCACTAATCATACATGTTTGGCGTACTGATTATCGGGTCGACAGATCGAACGGGGAGAATCTGTTGTTGAGTGAAACACCGATAGCAGTTTTATCCTCAACCGCCACAGAGTATGAGGCAACAGTCCCTCCAATGACCAACAGAGAAGTGTTCTACTCTGTCACTTACCTACTACCAAACTGGACGTCTGAAGGCTTAGACTACGAAGACATTAGATTCTTATCAAATAATGCGATGGATGACGCAGTCCTAGAAGATAATACTCCTCCAGTCAATGTTGACGACACCGAAGCAATGTTTGTATCAAACCAGAATGGAACAGGTGTCACCACAATCACCTGGTCTCAAATATTTTCAGAACAAGGTGAAAAGTATCTAATATACAGGCATGGAGAATACTTCAATTCTACAAACGACCCATATGCCCAATTAATCGGCACAGTAGATGAATCTGCACATGTAAACGATATGTTCTCCTACAATTACATAGTTCCATACAACACATATGGCGATTTCAGTTATTGCGTTGTTGTAGTTGACCAATATGGCGCCTACAATACAGAGATCAGCCAGCAATCCTGTGATTTGGTATACGAAGATTCTGACCAAGATTGGGTCAAGGAACCAACAAATGTCAAAGCCGAGTTCATCGGTAACGGTATCACTAGAGTAACCTGGACAGATCAAGTCGGTATAGAAGGTGAAAGATATCATATCTGGCGAAGTAGCTACAGAGTGCAAGGTCCTGAGTTTGTTGCAAACTCGTCTTTAATTTGGATGGGCAGCGTTCCAGATGGTGTAGAACAATTCGATGTTCAATTACCGTCAGATTTGTCAGTTACTAATACACACTATTTCGTTACCAGTGAAGCTCTCTATAATTGCATAGGTTGCGACGAGCCAGTGATGTATGAGGAACTTGTCCAGAATTGGGATGGGCCAGTCGTAGAAGATACTCAATCACCTTCATACGCAAGAATCAGCGATATTGTGATGCTTGGAGACCTCAAGGTAGTAGACATAGAATGGATTAACTCCGCCCAGGAAATAGGTGAATCATACTACCTATACCGCCATCTGGGCGATCCGTTTGGAGACTCAGAATTTGCAATTTCTAACTACACTGATGAAGGTTGGGAGTTTGTCGAAGGACCAATTCCGGAGAATAGCATGTCCACCATGATTAGGCAAATCCCAGTCCCAGACCTTGTTGAAAGAGATATTTGGTATGCGGTAATAGTTGAGGATTCATTTGGCAACATAAATCCAACAATACTGCCCGGTGCTGGTGCAAATGCACTGATGGTTTCTGAGGATACTCAACCTCCTCAGATATCGTATGAGATTGTTGACGAAAATAACGTTCCTCTTAGTCAGGATTCACTAGTTAGTGGGGATTACAAATTAAAAATCGAAGTTTCTGAAACCCTCAGCGAAGAGCCTATGCTAAACATCTCAACATCTACCGGCGGGTCCCTCACAGGTGGCAGTGAGGCAGCAATGGTCTTGCTATCTCAAAACACAAATGATCCAACAAAAGGACCAGAATACTTCTATGATTTTGAGATATCATCCTCTACTGTTGCCGGTGCTATGATGATAAAAATTAACCTGACAGACATGTCTCTCAATACCGCGGATAGGGAGATATTACAATACGAGATTGATGCGAGGGCGCCCACAATCCAGATATTTAGTCCGACATCAGATGATGATGGGGATAGCAATGGTGAGTATGGTTCATTATACCTCTATGGAGAAGAAATCAAGATAGTAGCAGGAGCATACGATGATGTTGGAATAGTTTCCATGCAGATGCGATTCGTGCAGAATTACGGGTCTGAGCGAAACCCAGCAATTACTGAACCTTGGAGAGATGCAACGGGGGTGACGATTACAGAAGACGGAGATTGGATCATGGAGATGGCGTTCTCATCAGGTAACTTTGAACCCGGTAAGCACGAAGTTTCTGTTAGGGCTACTGATGTAGCTGGCAATCAAAGAATCTCAAAGGTAATATTCATTACAGACAATTGTATTCATGATGACTTTGGAGAGACTATTTGCTCCTATACAAATCCTGTCCCAGAAGATCCTGGTGTTATCTACCCTGAACTCAATGCAACAGATCCACCTTACATGATAGCATGGGTAGCCGCAGGAATTTCCCTCCTAGCAGTTATGGTCTCTCTAATCGTAATATCTACTGCAATGTCTGGACCAAAGAAGAAGAAAGGCGATGATGATGACGAAGATGATGACTGGATGAACGAATTCATTGGAACATCAGCTGAGCCTGATATGGCAGTCATAACAGGAACTGCACCTCAAGCCCAACAACAGCAAGCTGTAGAAGTTGAGGACGATGATCCGTTTGCAGTTAACACAGTCCAGCCAAAACGAAGACGCAAGAAAGCCGAGGCTGAAGCCGAATCTGATGACGAGGATGAGAGACCTAAGAGAAAGCGTCCAAATAGACCTCGTCGCACCCCTGGCCGCAGAAGACCAGCTAAGCGTGATAGGAGTTGATAGCTATGTCTGAGACTCCAAAAATTGGGGTTCTACAAGCATTCTCGCCCTTTGAGAGTAAATTAAATTGGCTTTTATTAGCAGTTCCAGTGACAATTTATTTTTCTTTGATTTCAAAAAATACCGAAATGAGCTTCGTATTTTCAATGATAGCAATTATGCCCCTAGCTTTGCTTATGGGTCATGCAACCGAAGAAATCGCTTTGAGAACTAGTGAGTCAATCGGCGGATTGCTAAATGCAACATTTGGCAACGCTGTTGAGATTATAATCGCAGGGTTAGCAATCTACACCGCAGCAACGCAGGCAGATCAAGCTGAGACGATGATTATCGTTGTTCAAGCCAGCCTAATTGGTAGTATTCTTGGTAATCTTTTGTTGGTTCTAGGCTTAGCATTGCTTTGGGGTGGTATTAATCACCGAAAGCAAACCTTCAATCAGCCTGCACTCAATATGAGTGGTTCATTGATGTTGATAGCAGTTCTTGCAATGCTAATTCCAGCTGCTGTAAAGATTGGAGGTGGCAAGGTCGATGACATAGTTGAATTATCACGATATGCAGCCCTTGTTCTCCTGATTATTTACGGGCTTGCATTACTATTCCAATTGAAGACACACTCGCACATTTTTGCGTCTGACGAGGAGGGCCATCATGAAGAGCCAAAAATGACCAACAAAGACGCTTGGACATTACTAATTCTAGCGACAGTACTTGTAGGTTGGATGGCTGAAATTTTAGTACATTCGATAGATGATGCAGCAACAGAGTTGAAATTACCTACTCTGTTCATCGGAGTCATATTGTTACCATTCTTTGGTAATGCTGCTGAACACTTTACTGCAGTAATTGTAGCTGGTAAGAATAAGATGGATCTATCTCTAGCAATAGCCATTGGTTCCAGTGTTCAAATTGCGGTATTTGTAGCTCCTTTGATGGTTGTATTCGCATGGCTGATGGGTGTAGATTTGTCTCTTGAATTCGGTCCTCTGGAAACAGCAGCCACATTCATTTCAGTGCTTGTAGCAAATTCTATTCTCAGGGACGGGACAACCAATTGGCTTGAGGGAGCAATGCTTCTAGCATGTTACATAATTCTAGGCTTGAGTTTCTGGATGATGTGAGTAAATGGACGTAAGCGGCGAATTTTGGGGTCGCTTCGATACATGGGCTGGTCCATCTTTTGGAGTATTTCTCTTTGGAATCGGCGCTTATTTGATGTACAAAGGTGCGGAAAAAAT
>Ga0160422_10000665_pt1 | contig 20953 bp, 24 predicted proteins | sample Fk160mmetaG_FD_108192 | JGI IMG/M metagenome (GOLD analysis project Ga0160422, IMG submission 108192) | Marine microbial communities from the Central Pacific Ocean - Fk160115 60m metaG | ecosystem: Environmental > Aquatic > Marine > Oceanic > Photic zone | place: The Central Pacific Ocean... | reverse complement strand
GATGAAGATGAAGACGAAGATGAAGATGAAGACGAAGATGAATACGACGAAGAAGACGAAGACCATGTTATGTTGAATCTCAAAAGTATTCCAATTCAAGCAGTTGTACTTGAAAAGTGTGAAAACACGTTTGATTCTTTATTGGAAGAAGATGAATTAACAGTAGAAGAATTAGAAAGCGCCATGTTTCAAATCATTGTCATGTTATACACATATCAAAAAGCATTTCAATTTACCCATAATGACTTACATACAAATAATATTATGTATGTAACCACAGACCAAACCCATTTGACATATTGTATTGAAAATAAATTTTTCAAGGTACCAACATTTGGAAAAGTATATAAAATTATTGATTTTGGAAGAGCCATTTACACTTATAAAAATAGTTTGATATGCAGTGATAGTTTTTCCACAAATGGGACTGCCCACACTCAATATAATTTTGGTCCATATTATGATTCCAAAAAGCCAGTGATTGAACCTAATTATAGCTTTGATTTATGCCGCCTTGCATGCAGTATGTTTGATTTTATTTGCGACGATATACAGAACATAAAAAAATATATGGAAACTACGCCGGTATATGATTTAATTTTTTCGTGGTTGTATGATGACAACGGCCGCAACATGTTGTACCGATCCAACGGAACCGATAAATACCCGGGATTCAAATTATACAAAATGATCAGTAAAATCGTGCATCAACACCTTCCTGAAAAACAACTTTCTCACAAATGTTTTAAGAAATACGTCATAGATACCACATGCGCAGACGATTCTTATGTCAACGTTGATGCCATGATCAAAGAGTTTCATTGAATCTCTTTATGGCATTTTAAACATAGCGGAATATATACATCACTATTGGGCAAATACACTTCCTTGTTTTCGCACGTCCGATAACTTAAAATAGAAGAATTGCTGCATGTATTGCAGGTTCCCTGAATCTTTTCAATATGAGAACAATAAGGAATCAATGTCATAGTTTGACCAAATAAATCTTGTTTGAAATCGCCATCCAGACCATATAAATAGACGCACACATCACGTTTTAAGCATTGTATGACGTATTCATACAAATCGGGGAAAAATTGACATTCGTTGATGTATACATGTTGCGCAATAGACGCATCATGAGATTCACATAACGACAACAATGTTTTGACCTTATATACGCCATGTAATGTAGTATTATTATGATTGTTCAATGAAGACATAGAAACACCGTGCTCATGATCACAATAATCAACAACAATTTTCAAAGGACATTTGTTTTTGTGATACATTTCCATCATTTTTGTGGTTTTTCCTGCATACATCGGTCCAATATATATTTCCAAAGACATGTGTGTATTGATAAAAGAATATATTAAATCTTTTCAATTTTTTTGATATTCGTAAAAATGATATCCGTGAGACCAGTTCCGCATCAGAGAATAATCGATCGTGTAATTGTTTTGTTGTGCAATATCTGTTAATGCCAAGTGTATCTGGGTCGTTTGATCAGTTGTGTAGAAGTTATCAGGATTTTCAACAATTCCAACTACTTGCAATAGATCATTTAGTTTATTTTCTTTTACTAAAATAAAATAGTTGGTGTGTTTGTATACGAGACAATGAGAGTAATCTTTGTGTTTATTTTCTGTGCACCATATGATAGATTTCCAAGCTTCATTGATCCGCAAATCCGATAATGGATCTGGATGATCTTTCCATGTTTGAATCCACTGATTCGCATAGGTTTTTACATGACTTTTATCTAAAACAAACAGCTTTTTATGCGAAAATAAGAGACAAAACCCCCATAAGCATTTCATAGTTTATACTATAAAGTATGAAATGAAATTAAAACGTTGGTTCATTCGTAAATACTTGAGTTTTTACATTAAGAGACACAAGTACTTGATCCTTTACTACAAATATCAAATATGATAATATAAATAGCAAAATAGAATCTTTAAACAGGGTCTTTCGTACAAATTGATAATAGTCTTTGTCTTCTTTTTGAAAACGATTGATTAGAGATTTGATGATAAAGTACATGCATGCAATAACAAAGCTAATAAACACATGAGTTTTTAAAATATCCATAATTATACATCAGTGTATATATTTAAAAAAAAGAAACAACGAATTAAAGTTTTATTTCCTCCACGCCTAAATCAATCACATCTTCCATTGGAGCGCTTGGGGGTGTTGGTTCGTCAAATCCAAACGAGTCTAGTTCCACCGGGACGATTTCATCAACAAGTGGTTCCTTTTTTGGTTCAAGATCTTCACCTAAATCCATTTGAATGGTGTCTCCGATGGTCAGTCTTTCTTCTTCTTCTTCTTCGTTTTCGTCTATGTTGTCATCCATGGATTCTGATTCTGGTTCTGGTTTGGCTTCAAAATTGATGGTTTCTTGTGTTTTTTCTTCGTTTACTGGATCGTATTTTTCAACAACATTTTCAAACTCTACGTTTGATGGAGGCATGCTGACTACTGGCTCTGTATTAGTGTCATTTGCGGAAGAATCGCCACCCGTGTTGGAAGATTCTTCAACTTTAGGAGGCACTTCTCGCACATAGCCTTCTTCTTGGGTTTCATCCATATATTGACGAAGCAACGTGTCAATGGGAATGTTGTCACGAATCGTATTCATGATGCACGCTTGTACAATGTTTTCAAATTCACGATTGTTCTTTTGTTGTTCCAACGGAGTCACATCCACTTGAAATAAGTAAATGTTTGAATACAATTTTCGTGCAATATTAATGTATACATGATGCAAAAAGTTTTCAAGAGAAGGAATGTCAATGTCAATCTTCTTTACTTGATTGCTCGTGCGGACACAGCTCAATATTTTTAATTGAATAATGTGCACACATGTCATTAAATCTTCTAAATATGCACACTTTGATGTTTCTTTGATGCGCTCACATTCTTGCGAAATCATGGTTTGATTCCATTTCGGTATACGAGACAAAAAGTTTTGAAATGTCATCAAATACTTTTCAGGTTCTTCATTTTTTTCACAAAGTTCAATAGATTCATTGAAAATAGACCGAAAGCCGTCAATCACATGGCCACATAATATGTTCATGAGACGAATCGACCATTCATTTTTTGAATCGTTCAATAGATTTGAGTTATAATCTTCCATTATTAAGTACTAAAGATTTGAATTTCAGATTTATTACGAAAAACATTCAATATAAATAAAATACACAATTGTTCATTTTTGTATTCATTCCTATATTTTTCAAATAAATAATGGGCTTCGTGAAAGCGTGGATGTTTCTTGAATCGCAGTAATATATCATAGGCGCAAAAATGATGCAAATAAAGTTCTTTTGCCAATGTTGCATAGTATAGCAATGGCTGATTTGTATTAACATAATGATCATACTTTGTCATGAGTTCATTGTATTTTTTGTAACGAAAAGATTCCAAGTCATTGATAATTTTTTTTTGAAAAGGTATGTTTACATACACATGGACAAACCGAGAACATATAGGCGACAATAGCTTTCTTTTATTTTCACATAAAATAACAAAGCGTGTATTATGACTATAGGTTTCAATGTTTCTCCGTAAACTATATTGGGCATCATGTGTCAAGTGTTCAGCATGGCGAAGTAAAACCGTTTTAAAAGATATTTTGTTTGTCTTTTGTACAATTTGCATGGAAAATACCTTAATATTTTGTTTCATGTGCTGTATTCCATTGGTTTGTAAACAATTGATTTCCATCACATATTTTTGATAATCATGATGGTTATCATAGATCAGATGCATAAAGTACTTGCACAACTCTTCTTTTCCATTCATATAGGGTCCATGGAACAATATATTGGGTACATTTTGTTGCACAACCAATTCATCTATTTGACGTTTTTTTGCTTCCATTTGATAAAAATATTTATATGTTTTTATATAATAATGAATGAAGAAGATTGTAAATTTGATAAAATACATCTTGTCTATCAAAAAATAGAAAAACATCAAATACAGTCCATGTTGGAAACCATATACAATACAATTTATTTTTCTACATTTCCATATTTAATTTACAAATCCAATTCATCTTTACATTCACTCCATCAATACAACAGTGGAAATTGTATTGCTTTTGCGGAATGTGTCAAATTATATTTGAAGAAAAATTATAACATTGAAAGTTATATTGTGGGATCTAGTATTTGCTCTCTTTTTAAAGTACCAGGTACCCCAGAAATATGTCACTGTGCTGTGGTAGTACCGTTGAATTTATATGAATTTTATATTGTGGATAGTGCATTATATCTCCTTGAACCGATGTATTGTTCATTGAAAGATAACAAATTAATGCGTGTATATAGCAGCAATTGTTACGAACATGAAAAGTCAGAAATTCAATATCAAGTAACCACATGTGAATCCTGTTTGTTAGATTCAAAATATAACCAAGTGCTACCCGACAAAACATTATGCGTCCACGCCTCATTTACAAATAGTCCTCAGGAAACATGGAATTATTACTTGGCCGAATTGAAAAATCCTGACGCCAATATAGGATATTCTTTTCTGACTCATAAACCAAATCCTTTCATGATGTGCACCAAATACGAAGACAATTTGGTCAAACTCAAATACAAAATTACATACGAAGATGAAAAAATAGTAATTAAAACATATCCTGATAGAAAAGTAATATACGAAGGAAACACTTATGACAACAATGAAGTATTGAAAAAAGTGTTTCAAGAATTACACCCATATTTTGATGATTATATTATTTAAATTGCGCTGTGTAAAGAGTGGGTGTATGGATTTTTTTTGAATGCTTGTAACAAGGAAGAATCAAGACTATCTTTGGCCTTATCTTCAAACGTTTGCGGCATATGCGTAAATTCTCCAAGCATTTCAGTCGGGTGTCGCGGAGGATTCATCTGAGGATTGTAAAAAGGGGTTTGACGATTATTATTGGCCTCTTTGCTCGTTTCTAGAATTTTGACTTTATTGTTAAATAAACTCATATTTCCATGTCCTTTTACATCTGACGCATGCACCCGATTTTCATTGTTGCGTTGGTTGTATTCCGCTTCATAGTTCTTGTTTGCTTTGTTGCTGCTTTGCGCCGGACCCGTTTGATCTTGGTTCATAGAAATACGTTGCGTGTCATTCAATAGCGGTCTTGTATTCATGTATGCGGTGGAATCTTGCTTTTGTACGTTCAAATGTTTCATCGATAATTTTTCTTCGTACATTTCGCGATGGGTCGGATCCACTTGCTCGTTTGGATTATATACCACTGGTTGCTTGTATCCACCATTCAAATAACCACTTGGATTGCTATTTGTACTTGCATTTGTTTTTTTGCTGTGTCTTAATCCATTGACAATGGGCTCCACTACATTTGAAATCATGCCTCCAATATTTCCAAAATAAGACCCATCGGTGGTGGCACGATTGTTTGCAAGCACTGTGTGCGATTCCTTTCCATAATTCAACGAGCTTGTGGGATTGACGCTTGTATTGCTCATGTTAAGAGGTCCCGAAGGTTCTAATTGTTGTTTAATACTATCCATGTATTCTCCTTTAACGTAAGACACATTATCTTGGTTGGAACCACGACCGCCAAAGTATTCTACACTAGTAGAAGGCCGATTTTCTTCTGGCATCATTTGAAACGATTTTTGTGTCGGTTCATACACACCGGCTTGTGATTGAGGAATCATTCCCAAATTGGAGTTGTTTTGATAGGTCGTATCTGGAGATTGTTTCACGATCTTTCCTTGAATGCCACGATTTTGAACTGGTTGGAGCGCTGGTCCAACATGATTATGAAGGGTATATACCATTTTTGGGTTGTTTGTTGCGCGCAAATCATCAACTGTCTTGGGAGCATACATGTCTCGTTGACCCATATAGTTGTTCAAACCCATGTTGGAAGAATCGTTGTAGTTCATGCCAATTCCAGGGGTGTCTCTAATCTCTTCCCATGGTTTGGTGTTGGCATAGCGCTGTGACGGTTGAATACGTTCTTGCATAAAATCATTTTGATTTTGGTTTCCGTATACATTTTGGGTATTGCTGGATGCGCTAAATAAAGGAGCAATTTCTTCCTTCTTGATGTCATATATCCCTCGTCCAGTATAAGTATCTAAAACATTGGAATAATTTTCGTCGTTATTGAAACCATTTGATTTATTTTTGTAAAACACATTCATATTATTGTGATTGATATCGGTCGTTTTCACCCGATTACCGGCAAGAGTCTCAAATTCATTGGCTCCTTTATACTCATCTCTTTTGTTTTCAAGAAAGTATTTATCTTGGGTTTGACTTAAGGTAACTTCATTGTTTATATTATTTTTAGATGCCGAAATGTTTGGATAATAATTTTCATTTTCATTTGCCAAAAGATTTCCTTGATTTTTTAATTCATTCAAGTCGGAGAATCCTTCATCATGATTGTCTTCTTCTTTATCATTACTCATTAAATAAGCAACTCCTACTAACAATACGGGTAATGCAATTTGTGCCATAATAATTCTATTATATATAAGATTTTATATTTTTTTAGAGTTCTTAATGTTATAATAATCTTTTTCCAAAATATTTGTATCTAAATAGGCATGAAAAGGAATTTCTACATTTTCTTGGGGATTTTGGAACAAATAGGCTTGTTCGTAAGTGCATGCGCCTTTCAAGGTCCACGCAGGATGGGATGACCGGGATTCTTTGGTAATATTTTTCTTTACGTTGGTGGGATACATGTATGACTTGATACACTGTTGTTTGACATAATCGTTTTTATCTACATCATCACAATTGACACGACGATCAAGAGTGCGAAGTTCACTTTCAATTTGCACGAGATTTCTGCATAGCGTATTTCCGCTTTTTTGCATTCTTAAATGCGGGTCTTCCAGAAAAATATTTTTATTTGCATTGTTGCCAGGAACATTGAAAATGTATTCATTCATGGCTGTTGTCTCTAGATTAGTTTTTTGAATACGATGAGGATCATCATGAAAACGAGTAAAGGACATATTATATATAAAGATAGATTATATATTATGAAAACCATTTCTTTCGTTTTTATGATGCGAAAAGGGGCATGGAACAAACACGGAATCTTTTAAATGATTCTCAAACACGTCTTTGGTGTAAAAATCTTTGGGAATTGGTTTTTGATGAAAAGCGGGACCTTCTAGATTGGTACTGCGTATGCCTCGCAACGTACTTTCAACGTCAATATGTGATTTTGTGAAATGCGAGGCACTCATTTTGGTGGGTATACTTCCTAAAACAAACATATGGCATGGATTCTTTTGTTCTGAATAGGTTTTATTGATCATATAATGGAGCGCACTTTCATTTGCTTTTTTTTCACACAAATATTCCGGCATGTTATTTCGTAGTTGATTGCTAGACATGTGTATATATACAAGAAAGATTAATTGTGTTGGACGTTTTTATTTTTATATATTTCGCGGGAAGGTAATCCACCACGCACCCACCCTTTGGCAGCAAGTTCTTCAATATGTTTCTTGGGGTCCACCGTGTCATTCTTTAAATCTTTATGGAGCGGGAACTTTTCTAAATCGGAATACGATTTTTCATTCAATTGAGCGGAACTCTTTTTTTCTTTAAACGTGTCTCCAAATTTCAAATTATTTTCAAGACCAACATCCACACTTCCTTTTCCTAAATAAGGAACAGTCAAGTAACTGCGCTCTTGAAGATTGATTCGTGTATTGGCATTGGTGAGCTTCGATTTAAGTAAGTCTGAACTGTCGTCCACGTGAGAACCGTAGGGACCAACTTGCGAAGTGCTTTGCATATTCATGGTGGGGTACTTGGTAGAAAGACTTAGTGCTTTGTTTTCATTTTTCTCACTAAAGTTGGTTAATGTATAAGATGCGTAGGCGTTATTGATAGTTGCTTCTTGTGTATGATTGTATGTATCTTGGCCGATGCGAGATATATTGTTAAACATAAAATCAACGGTTTGGCTCATAATTATTATAATAAAGATATATATTTTTTTCCAATAATTTATATCTTTAATAAACGGTGACTGATTTTTCCGAAGGCAAATCTCCATAGCAATACTTTAAAAAGTCGTTTTGGTCGTTTGGTATAGTAGTGCTTGGATTCATATGAAATTGTCTCATGGAACTCTCAAACTCTATATTATTTCCTACATCTTTGAAAATTTTTCCAATATCTTTGTTGTCTTTGTTATTTTCAAGCACAAAGTTTTTCACATTTTTATTGATGGATTCTTCGTGTGTTTCATCGTATTCTGTTTGAAGAGCGGGTTTATTTACATCATCTTCATAATCCGTTAGCATTACATTATACAACGGATTTTTGGCCGAATACTTTTCTGCATCTTTCGTGAGTTCAGAGTCATCAAATCCTTCTATCTTATTCTTCGTAGAATATAAATACACGATCAATAAAATCAAAATAATACCAAACAAAAGGATTAAATAATTGTTTAATAGAGCAAACCCAAACAAGGAAATATATAATATAAAGCGAGTAGTAGCATTTAATTTTTGCGTAAACGTCATGTGCATGTACGGCCAAAATTCAAGTATTTTGTCTTTTCGGAATAAAATAGAAGGTTCGTTTAACCAAAATAATTCTTCCATTCTTTAATTAATATGTATATAGATTTAATTCTTCTTTTTTTTGCCTTTTTTCTTTTTATTGGACTTGGGTTTGGAAGACTTTTTCATGGGTTCATTTGGATTGCTGTTTGAATCATTCCACACAAATGTATCTTCGTTTACGTTTGTAAATGTACCTAGATTTGCTTGTGTTTCCCGTTCGGCGTTTTTTTTTTTCAATTTCTCTTGCATTCGTTCTTTAGTTTTGGTTTGTTTCATGTTTTGTTGCATTTTATTTGCCATACCTTTAAAGTCAAATTTACCACCGGGATTCATTCCCATAGTACTCATCATTTCCTTGATCCCCGGCATGGTTTCCATTTTCTTCATAATGTCTTGTGCTTCTTCCATTAATTCGCTTTCTTTAATTTCTCCGCTTTTAAATTTCTCTTCCAGGCGACTACCAATACTTTTCACAATGTTCATGATCTTTCCGGGATTTTGAAATAAATTTTTCAAAAAATCTTTTTGATCCTTTTCGTTCATATTATCTGCATCAATGCCAAGTTCGTGTGATGCTTCTTGGGCAATTTCTTTTGCCAAGTTGCCAATCTTTCCATCCATGATGCTGGACAAATGCGACTTCATTTGTTCGGGATCCATGGTATTTTGAAACGGCACTTCTCCCGATGCACCTTCAAACATGGACTCGACGCCACTTAAGTCGCCCATCATATTTTCAAATAAGTTTTCTAAACTAGCATCATTGACGGCGTTGGAATTATCCACATTCATAAAAATATTTTTCATTTCATCCATGGTTTCTTGTATCTTTGCATGTAAGTCATCTTCTTTGATGGCTTCAAATAACATATTGGCATCACCAAAGTCTTTTTTATCTTTCAATTGACCACAAACACTAAAGAGAATCAGTTGAATATATTTCCATATGGTTTTTTTGGAAGACTCGCTTAAAGATTCGTCTTCCATAATAGATTTGAAATCTATACTTGGTAATAAATAACAGTTATCGTTTGTATCAAACAATTCATTATTTTCATATAAAATGAAAAAGAAATTTTCAGGATATAACGCCTTACAATGCTTATAATATGCATCATAATCAATGTGTTCAAAGTTTGCCTTTAATTCAGGATAACTCACAACGAGATCACTTGTAAAATCGTCAATGATTTTTTTAAATTCTTCCATTATGTGTATAGGATAATTTTTTTTATATATAAATTGAATTAATTCATTTAATAAAACAAATACCATTGATGATGGCTAGCACACCCAGTATTTTTTTTAGCGTAATAACATCTTTTTTTAAAGCAACGTCTGCTAAATAAGTGATTATGATTCCAAAACTAGACCAAATGGCATAAGCTACATTTAATTGAAATTTTTCCAGAGCTTTTGGAAACAAATAAAAAGATAACCCATATCCCACATAAATAGGTGCAAACCATAATTTATTTTCATTGACTTTGGGTAAACAAAGTGTACACGCGGTTTCCAAAACAATAGAAGAAGTCAAATAGGCTTCAGGTGATACATGCAAAGCTGGTAGTTTTTTTATCAAAAGCAACATATGTATATTATCATAAAAATATTAAATGATTTACTGATAATACATATAACTCAATTGTGTCATTTGTTGAATACTTTCATATGCTTTTTCTAAGATAATCTTTTCTGTATTGATACACATAGTCTTAAACTCTTGAAAATAGTGTTGCAACGATTTATCCGGTAAAAACGTGCTTCCATGTTCCATAAAGTACTCAAAATTTTCATTCATGATTTTCACGTAATACAATTTTGTGATGGACTCGTACCACGTTTTGATAAACATTTTGATATTGGTTTTTTTTAACATTATATTTTTATTATAAAATGCCATAAAATCTTTATGATGACCCACATGTTTTTTGATTATATTCAAAAGGCCAAAATAAAGTTCAATGAATTTCCGAAACATTTGTTTCTTAACATCAGAAGACATATATTATAGTAGTTTTATTTATTTAAATTTCATTCTGTCTTTGTTGTTGTAATTGTTCCAAGTCAATGGATTTAGAAGATTTTGCCTCTTCTTGAGGGGTATATATTTGTTCGTCTTGTTGATCCACTGAAACGTAATCATACATTTGTTTTGTTCCCCCATTGCCAGAAGCGCTTAATTCATCGTGTGTACTATCCCAGAAGCTAAAATTATCGCTAGACACACCACAACCACCCGTTGTTTGACCCTTGAAGTCAAATGGATTGGGTTCTAAATTAATTTTTTCTCTTTCTTCCCGAATGTTCTTAGAAATGGGTTGAAAGTAATGCATGATTTGATTTCCTTTTAACACTTCATGATTGGGTAAAATACACATAGTTGGTACACTTTGAATCATTGGTGGTAGAGCCATATGGTTGTTTTCTTCTACTACGACGTAGGTGACATTGTCCTTAATATAGCGATTGTCAATGCATATTAAATTAACTTTGTCCATTAATTGTTTGGTATTGAGTTGATTTAGTACATTGGTGCTATGTTTACAATAATGACTAAAAAACACTAAGTGTTTTGTATCAGATTGATTCAAATTTTTCTTATTGGGTATCATTTCTTGATTCGGTATTTGTGAAACAACGTATGAATTGGATTGTTTCATTGCAACATAAAGAGAAAATTATTATTCATAATAAGCGAAAAAATTGAATTAAAATAAACACATATCATATATATATATACAACATGGAAGGGAAAGTCATTCATAACGTAAATGAGATTGGAAATCGTTTGAATTTTACTTTTAAAAATACAGATGTGTCTATTGTTAATGGACTTCGTCGTGTTATTTTATCCAATATTGATACTATTGTATTTCGCGGATTCCCTCATAGCGAAAATCAAATAAATATTACCAAAAACAAGACAAAATTTAATAATGAGTATATGAAACATCGTCTTTCTTGTGTTCCAGTGATGAATTCTGATGCTTCTACTTTTGAGAGTTTTTGTAATTTATATCAAATCAAGATTCAAGAAGAAAATACATCTTTGGAGAAAAAATACGTGACAACCGAGCATATTCAAATTGTGTCCAAAAAAGATGGCACACCCATCAAGAAAGAAGAAACAAGGAAATATTTTCCAAAAGATCCAATTACACAAGACTACATCTTGCTTTGTGTTCTTTATCCAAACTTTAATGCATCACAATCTGAAAATGAGGCAATTGAACTCACGGCCAATTTCAATATTGGAACCGCCGAAGAATCATCATGCTGGAATGTGGTACACCATTGCGCGTACGAAGCCCTTCAAGATGAAGGAAAAGTGGAAGAATTGATGCAACAAATAGAAGATCCGATGAAAAAGAAAGACTTTCAATTGTTAGATGCCCAGCGCCATGTAGTACCAGACGCTTTTATGATGAGTGTGGAAACGCTTGGTATTTATAGTAACAAAATGATTATTCAAAAGGCATGTGACTACATCATCACTCAATTATCGCTTATGGATATGTACTTCAATCCAAAAGGAAAAGCACAACCCATCATGACCAAAGATGAATATTTGGACGCATCCAAAGACGGTACATTATCCAAAGAAACACATGAAATGTTATACGAATCGTATTGTTTTGTGTACAAAGAAGAGCAATTTTATGTATTAGAGCTAAAGCGTGATGATTATACCATTGGAAAAATCATTGAAAATCATTATTTTAAACAATATGAATCATTTGTATCTTACGTGGGGTTCAAAAAAGAACATCCTACTAAAAAAGAAGCTTATATTTATATTAAGTACAAAAAACAAGAAAATTCGTCACAGTTATTGTATGTTCATTTCAACGAATTGATTCAAAAGTTATTGGCACTGTTTAGAAATATTCAAAAAGAATTCATGTAATATAAATAAATAATCCTTTCCATATATAAGATGGAACAAAAGTTATCCTATGGTTCAATCATTCAATTGAAAACCACGATTGATAAATATAAAGATCAATATTTTTTTGTAGATAAAGTCAATGAATCTCATATTGAATTGATTTCAAGTGTTGGTATGAAACAAGAATCTTTATTATTTGATTCTCATTTTCACATGTGGCGAGATCTGGATGGAATGCAAGTAGATGAAATCCTTGTTGTGTTATATCAGACTCAAGGTTACGCAAAATTAAATGATTTGACCCAAGGAAAATACGTCAATGTTGAATTTATTTCGGGTGAAACGATTGAAGGATATATTACCCAACAAGAAAAAGACATGATCGTCATTGACGATGTTTATTATATTGATTTTAAATATTGTGGATTGCTGGACGAGTATCAAATTCAAACCATTGAAGCAAAGGTTCCCCCATTAAAAGAAAAAAAGAAAGACTCTGTATCACAAGAGACAAATGATATACAAGAAGATGTGTATATATTTACATATGATATACAACAACAAATACAAGATTATGTGGACAAAACAAGTAAAAAAGGAAACACGTTTATTATCCAAAATGAAGTAAAAAAGTATTGTCAATTATTGGATGTGAAAGCATCACATAAGCATCCATTGCATCACAATTTTTTATATTTGAATAATGCATTTTTCTATCCAAGTTCCAAAAACATTGACGAGGTGAAATACAGTGACGAGAACATATTTTTACAAGTTCAAGAAAACCATGTTATATTTGAAAGTAATGCTTCAATATTTGAAGATTTTTCACTGACCGACATGTTAAAAACTACACATAACATGGATCAAATGATGATTAAACCTATTAATGATACGCGTGTGTTACGTATTTATCACGAAGAAGATTCTTTTTTACCATTATATCAATTACGCACCATTTCTCAAGACGAGCGAACCAAAAATTTGCATAAAATGCCTGAATGCTATTTTGTAGAAGAGCATATACCTCAAGGCAAAGTATTTGCACCAAGTGGGATTGTGTTTCATGAAAAGCAAAAAATCATGGAAAATCTAAATCTTCAAAAGAGTGAATCTTTATTGTCCAAGGCCGTTCAAAACATACATATTAGAAATAAAACAAACGTCAATATCAAGATGTTTGATCCAGAATCATCTTCTTTGTTTGAACCCAATCAAAAAGTATTTGTACCTTTTCCTAGCTTACATGACAAATGGAATCATGCTATGTATCAATTGCCCTTTACACTGCAAAATATGTACGCCACGATTAAACAACAATTTCACATAAGTGTATATGATTTTGTCCAGTGCTTGGGTATCTTTGACGCAAACCCAGTCCATCAAAAAGACATGTCATGGATTATTCAATATATGCGCAAATATGTGGAACAAATGAAGACGAAGATTCAACAAAAAAATAGGTCTCTTCGCAAGATCAAATATACTTCTTTTGTCAACAACGCCAGCAATGAGTTACAATCGCTGTTATGTGAGCATTATAATATCGTCTCACAAGAATCATCCCACATAGGAGAAATCTTTCAACAGCATTATCGCGACTTTGGTCATGTGTTGATGCATTTTTTGAAGGATCAAAGTCATCAATTACAAATCCCATTTGGAGATGACGATGTCCAAGAAATTGTTGAAAACATGAAGCAAGAGCTCGAAACCAAACAAACCAATGATAAAAGCAATGCCAATCAAATGGCAAAACAACATGTGAAGACTTATCACAATATGCAAGAATTAAATGACGACAGTGGAAAAATCATTTTGAAAGACGTTGAAAATGATGCATTTCAAAATCAAATTCAATATTTACATTCTTTGTTACAAACCCAACATTCGTACACGGAAAGTATAGAAGTATTCAACACGAAATTACAAAAGATATTGGCATCAAAACCTCAGGATTATAACGAAGAATCTATTGGAAAAATGAAAGAAGAGTTGTTTGGATCTATTGCTGATCCTTTACGCACCGATTTGTTTGTTACCTTGCAAAATGAGATTATCAGATTGCAAGTACGTCAAAATGACAAGTGTTTTGTCAAAGATGAAAAAAAGTATTATTTGTATGACGGTACAAATTGGGTAAGTATGGATCAACATCAAGAAAAAATGAAAGCAAAGAAAGTACTGCGATTTAAAAACTCTTCCAACGAATTTGACAATATCAAAACCGACATGTACAATGAGTTTGCACTTCAATTATTACGAGACATTCAAAATGAGAAAATGATTGATTTGGAAAAACGTCAAATGAAACAAATGGCTTTGGATTACAAGCAAGTTCGTGAACATTTAGTGCGTATTAATATACGCAATGTGTATGACATTTTAAAATACAATTTGCACAAGCTTGAAAAGCAATCTACTTTTGATTTACAGTCGTATTTGGGTAAAATTAAGGTGTCACCCAACATTGGTATTATGTATAAAATTCTCGGTGTTGATAATGATTTACATCGCAAGTATACATTAATCAATCAATTTGTTGCATTGTTGACAGAGGATAACCAAGATCCACACTGGTATATGTGTGCTTCCAATCAAACAAAACTTATGCCCAAGTTTTTGCACACTTTGGCGTTGGCATATTTCAACGGCACTCACGAAAGCACTATAAAACAAATATGTATAAAAGAGGGTACTTTGAGTGAAAATGGAGACGCGTGGGTACATAAACACACTGGCATTGTGATTCAACAGATTCAGTTTGATACGAATTATGGGTATGATTCCAACGGATTTAAGATCACATTGGACGCAGTGTTTGAAAAAGAAAACACTTCATTGGATGAAAGTGAAATTATGAAAGAGTCATTGGATGAAATTATGGAAGATAATACATACGAAATAAAAAAAGTATTGGTGTTGAGCCCCAAAGAAAAGGAAGTTTATCATATTACAGCAAGCGTGATGAATCTTTTGGGCATGAAAGTATTTCAAGAACCGGATTATGGCCACATCAAGACGATTTATGAAATATATCAAAAGTCTATCAAACGTGAGAAAAACGTGGAAAATAAAAAAGTCTATTTTATGTATTCTATTATTACTTTTCTATTGACCTACATTCAGTGCCATACCATATTGATCAAAAAGACTTTTCCGGGGTGTATTTCTGATTTTAGTGGATTCCCACTTGATTCCAACAAGAAACATATCAAGGGAATTCAGTTTTTTTCCTGTTTGTTAGAGACATTGTCCAAGAAAAATACAAATCCTCCATATAGTTTGTTTCGCAAGAAAAAGGCAAGTGAAACAGCCGAAGAACTCCTGAAATTTGCAAAGACACATACAATAAAAAACACAAACATTGCGTCTATGATTGAGACAAAACGTCACACCATAATTTTACAAAAAAATAAATTAGTAGCTCCTGACGAAAGCTTGTTAACATTTTCACAATTTAAACCATGTTTGCAATCATTTGTAACAATTCAAGCATTGGAGAAATATCCAGAATATACGAAACAAAAAGGTACATATGCGCATTATGATTACATTCATGATCGTGTTAGTTACGTAAATATGCGTCTTCAAGAATTCCTTCAAGATCAAATTGCTAAAGAAACTCCATTGCTTAAATCACACTCGTTTGAAGAACCGTTTTTAGTCAACTTTTGTTGCAATCAAAGTGAATATATCACAAAACATTTGTGTAAAACGAAAGAATTGGAAAAGGAGTTCAGTGACATTATGAAGCAAAGTGATACTTTATCTTTGCTTATGGACCAAATGGAAGCTCTGTATTTCAATAAACCAACTATAAGATTTGGAAGTGAGCAAATTCCATCAACTACCATCAATGATAATGTGCTGCAATCTGTGGACGAAGAGAATATTTACGCTTTTATGATCAAGTATGGTAACTTTGACAATGATCGCAACATACAAGAGTTTTTAAAACCGATGATACCTAAAAAGCCTAATGTTGATACATATAATAAGAATGATACGATGGAAAAGAAAATACAAAATCTAAAGGATACTGGGTATGTATTTACACAAGAATCTTTGGTGGAAGCACTTTTATTGTATCACAAACAAATGATTTTTCATGAAACAACTACACCATCTCCCCAAGAACAAATGATTTTCATTCAAACATTTGAAGACATGACCACGTATAGTGTGGAAGATTTAGACGCAAAATCTATGGAATATAGAGACAAAGTAATAACGTTTTCAAAGCTAAAAGGATTGTTTGGACCTTATATGGAAAAAATCATTGATTTATTGGATGGATTTGACAAAGATCAAAACAAGGAAAGTATTGTGTCTTTTTTGGAACGCTTAAATGAAGCACTCTTTTGCGTGATTCCGAAAAAAATGTTGAATGGATATTTTGGTACATATAAATCAATTAAAAATAAGCATTGGCATTTAGATCCAATTCATTTTCAAACAATTGAATCTCATTTAAATCAAAACGATCGTTATTTTAAAGATATTACATTACATGAATTTACTACCGAGTTTTTGAATAAAATCATGGCTTCAAGTGGGATATTAGATCACAAAATTGTCCCGTTTCGTATGGTACAACGATTTGCCTTTCACCAATGTGTGTTTTATAAATTGATGCATTATTATTCTATGTGCGACTTAGAAAATGCGCGGGTAGCCAATAAAAAAAATATACATGATATAAACACAAAGCTTTATGAGTATATTATATACTTGAAGAAATATCATTTACCGAGCTATGAAGACTTGGCCCAGCACCACAAACGACTCAAACAAAGTGAAAAGAAAATTAAAACTGATGCATTAAGTAAGAAGAGTAAAGTAGAACGCGAAGTGGAAAAGTACAAAATGAACGCTAAGTTAGGCGAGTGGTCGTATGGATTAAACAAACAAATGCGCATTTATGATGCGGATCATTATCAAGATGAAACACAACGAGCCAATGATGTTAAAGACATGTATTTAAATCAATTTGGAGCTCAAGCTGCACAGGATCTCATCCAATCAGAAGATTCACTACAAGATTTGGATTTAGATTTAGATTTAATGGAAGATGATGAACATGTCAATGAACATGGATCTATTTTAGAAGACTTCGATAATTAGATACACCAGGATTTCTTTTATATCTGAACGTATATATAAAAGAAATGAACATCGACCGATTGTATTTATCCATTACTGTATTTATTTCCTTATACATGATGATTACCATCTTTCAACCCAGTTTCATTTATAATCATCAAATGAAATGCTTACGTCAATTTGGCATCGGGTACAAAAATACCACTATATTGACGTTGTGGTTGGTAAGTATATTATTGGCTATTTTTAGCTACTTTATTGTAATATTTGTGTACGATTTACAAGGAAAGTGGTTTTAAGAACGCAGTTGATTGGTCACGTATTTCTTGAATTCGTCGCGATCTTCTACTTTCTTTTGACAATTATTGTTTAACAATGTATTTTGAGATACTAACAAGGTTAGCATACCTAATAATAATACCCAAATCATTATGGCAACCGTTTTTTTAATGGTCACATATTTTTTCAATGTGTTAATGTGATCTGGTGTTAATTCTGCAACTGTATCTGATCCCGTAATATGTTTCATAAGGTTTATATATGTTTGTGTAATTTTATCATTATCATCAGTGCCTTGAAGACTAATCTCGTTCATCAACACGTCCGGATTTTTCACGAAAGAATCGTACAAGCGAATTTTTGCCTCTGTATCTGGTTTATCTCCAAGATGATCCTTTGATATGAACTTTTCAAGAGAATAACCACACATGTGTACAATCGTTAATCCAAAGGTATTTTCAAAACTTCTTAACCATCCCGGAAAGATAAACAATAAACTCAACCCAAGCACATAAATAAATACATAAGGGAAAACAGTGGCTTGAATTGCTAAAGATGTGTTCATACTATCACAAACCATTTCGTTTTTGGTCAATGATAAATTCCACCCGAGACAGTACACAAAGAAAATAACGCTTATAAAGATGAGAAAAAAGAATGTATTTTGGTACATATCTTCAAAATTCATATCCATCATAATTTTCAAAACACCAATTGATCCAAATATACTCAAAAAGAGCGATAATATGTTTTGACCGAATTGCATGATTAATTAATATATATCACTATAATTTATTTGGAATATAATAGTAAATATGTCTTTACCACGTTTAGTTGAAAGTCATGTAAAAACGGTATTGAATTATAACTTGAATGAATGCCATGAAATCAAAACAAAAGCCATTAATTTTCTGTTTAATATGGGATGCTTACTTGTTCTTTCCATTATTATAGGTCTAATATTATACTATAAATACAAGGGGAGTTGCAATATACATGAAAAGCAAAAACGGGAAAACAAAAAACGGGACTATATTTTATACAATTTGAGAAAGTTTCAAAATATTAAGAACAATTATATGACAAATATATCCTTTGAATAGTATATATGAATTCAAAACATTTAGGAGAACTGAAAACGTTTTTTCGCAAAAATAATAAGGAAATTCGTAAACAACTTGCATTGAAAGGTAATTCACCCAAAAAGATATTAAAGTTGGTGATCAAAGACAATGCATATGCTCTTGTAGATCCAATCACCAAAAATGAAGGAGAAGTTCAATCACGTGTTTCTACATATGATGTGTATGAAGAATTAAGACGTATTGAAGAAGAGCAACATCATCTTTCCCATGATTTACTTCATCGTAAATATGCATTTTTATTTGAATATAAGTCTATGGAAATGTACTTATCTGATTTAGAGTTATACATTGAACCCAAAGAGTTGGAATATCAAGACTTGGAAAAAGAGAAAAAGAAATTTAAACAAATGATTGAACAACGTGAAGCCAAGTATAAAGAGGAACTTGAATCTATAAAAGTTGCGCAAAAAGTTTTTATCACTCAATTGAAAGACATGGGTTCCAGTGTAGACCCGATTGAAAAAAAAGGGCTTATGAAAGAATATATTTTACTACAAAAAGAGTGGTTAAATAAGAGAAATAAACAAGATGAAATCATGGAATATTTAAAAACAGCACTTAAAGTAAGATATAAGACACCTCGTGATCAACCACAAGCCAATGAAGCATTCGAAGAACCACCTGAACCCGTATTTTCTCCAAGCTCTTACTTGACACCTAAACCCAGAAGAAAAGACGAAGATGTTATTGAGCTTCCCCAGGAAGAAGAAAAAGAAGTAAAAGAGGAAACGGAACAACAAGAAGAAAAATAAATAAACCTCTAGTATATAATGTTTTTGAAGTACTTTGATTTTCGTTATTTCTTTATTAGTTTTGCCATTGGAATTTTATACGTTTATTTGACCGATGACTATAAGAAGGTGATAGTCATTTATCCAAATCCCGATAATATTGAAAAATATACGTACTTAGATAAGGCCAACAATTGCTTTCAATATGAACTAGATGAAACAGATTGTGCAGAAGATAGTGTTCACGTAGGTGCATCTTATTAATATATTGTATATGTATATATGCTTCAAATTGAAAAGTTCTTTCGTTCAGAATCCGGAATAAAATTATTTTCAATTCTCCTTGGTTTAGGTGTGTCTGGTTTATTTAAAATGAGTTGTGATAGTAGATCATGTATAGTATATAAAGGGCCTTCATTTGAAAACAAAGAAAAAAAAACCATCAAGTATAATGACAAATGTTATCATGTAAAAGAAAAGATGGTTTCGTGTGATGTTCCAAAAGATACTTTAATTAAGTTATAAACAAAAAAATAAATTCTTTTTTTGTTTATATGGCCGACCAAGATACAACAAACATTAGTGACCTTCCTATAATGCAACCTCCAATTACCAACAACAAAGAAGAAGTACTACAAAATACAACATTAAGTACGCAACAACATCAATTGGATAACCGCGTTGTTGCGCCTCAAAAGCAAGAAACATTAATTCAAAAGCCTGAAAAGAAAAAGGTGACCTTTAAAGAACCATCTAAAAAAGCTGAATCCTTTGTGTTGTCTCTTGAACATAAGATTATCATATTATCAACCTTTTTCTTTTTTGTTTTTATGGACACTCAGTTCAAAAAGTATATTTTAAACATATTGGTACAAATCTTTGGAAGTTTTCTAAAATCGGAACACGGACATATGACCAAAATGGGTATGTTTGTGTATTCTTTGTTTTATGGAAGCATATTATTGACTATTGTAACATGCATTGATATTACGTCGTTTCATTTGGCATTTTAAGTTGCACAATGGGAATGGATATATGCAATTTTTCAATTAATTCTAAATTATTTTTGTAGTCATGAATGTAGTAAATTTTAGAAATGCCTGATTGTATGAGTATTTTTAAACAATGAATGCACGGAAAGTGCGTAATATATGCATGGGCATTTGCACAAACTACACCACGTTTGGCACAATCAATGAT
>Ga0160422_10000664_pt1 | contig 20956 bp, 19 predicted proteins | sample Fk160mmetaG_FD_108192 | JGI IMG/M metagenome (GOLD analysis project Ga0160422, IMG submission 108192) | Marine microbial communities from the Central Pacific Ocean - Fk160115 60m metaG | ecosystem: Environmental > Aquatic > Marine > Oceanic > Photic zone | place: The Central Pacific Ocean... | reverse complement strand
TTTTTGCACGGTGACAGACATTTGAGTCTGTAGTCTTAATGTATTCTTGCCAAAAGTATCAAAGTAGTTAGTAATGTTGCAATAATAACAAGACGCAGCACGGAAGAATGCATATCGAAATTATTTATATACACATGCAAATAACTTCCATGTAAGACATTTGTACCAGGCCCAAATGAAATTTGTACTGCACAAGTTGAATACTCTATTTGTCGATGCAGCTTGTATTTCTTTGCAACTTCAATTATTTTTTGACTGCTCGTAATGTCATCGGTTCGCAACGGGTTGCCATTAATTTTTAGAGCAAGTTTACCTGGATATACAATCGGACTCATCACTTTTACAAATTCTTGAGTAATGTGTGCGGCATCAATTGTGACATCCATCGTATTACTGACATCCACGGCTTGCATTATATGTAATGCTGATTTTTATTCCAGGTACGCACAAACGGGGTTAAAAAAATAAAACTTGCTCACTCAAGCAACAACATATCAGTGCCTAATTCGTACACGATTCTTGTACGTAAAGCATCCATCATAGATGCAGATGGCGATGTTTTGGTAATTTGCCATTGCATCATAACATATTTTGCGAATTCGCATACGAAATACCCACAGTTTCTAAAATCGATTTGTTTTGGACACGACTTGTTTTTTCCTTTATCAATGCGCGTCCAACTATAGAAATCCATCGTCTGTTTTGTTTCATGTTGAAATGTATTTGCTAAAAACTGCGCAACCACTTCAAATAGATTGACAGTCTCGTGCGTTCCACTTCCAGAAGACTGATATATGTCAACGTCTTCAGCAGAATTATGCAGTGAATCCAAATAAATATACTCTTGTTTCCGTGTGTCCACTACAAATAAGGCCCAATGATTGTTTTCACGGTTTATGGGTATCACTATAAAATTGTGCACCATGGTTTTTCTATTATCGGAAACAAATTGTGTCTTCTTTCTAATAAAATTAGGATTGGACACCATATACGATATGGCAGAGCGGTCTAAGAAAATACAATTATTTTTAGTTTTATATGGTTCAAATTCACAGTACTTGTTTAAAATGGTCATATACGCATCAATAATTTCATCGTTTGCCCATCCATACATTTTGGACGAACATGCTTTTTTCATTTTTCTTGATGGCTTTACGGACACACAACAAATAAGGTTTTTTCTTTGAATGTTGATTTCCTGTCTATACAGTATTACATTCACGACATTTTCATCTGGGTCTCCATCTTCGTCCAGCATGTATGCAACTTTTTCAAACTCTTCTTCATTCAAGTCACGAGGATATGTCTCTGGCATTTTCCCAAATATCGCGTTCGTTTGCGGTTGAATCATGGGTTTCAATACAGTCGGTTGCACATTATCGTCATCGTCCCCTGTAAAATCAATTTCTACAGGCTTGTCTTTCTTCTCTGATTTTGCTTCTTCTTCATCACTTCCTACATCTATAGGCATAGGCTGTTTGTCTTTTTGTCTTTTTTTCTCAGATGCTCCTTCTTCATCATCACTTCCTGTCACATCTATAGGCATAGGCTGTTTGTCTCTTTGTCTTTTTTTCTCAGATGCTCCTTCTTCATCATCACTTCCTGTCACATCTATAGACTGCTGGTCTTGCGAGGCTTTTCGTTTTTTTTTCTTATCTTCGTTATCCAACAATATGGGATCAAAATGATCGCCAGTGTGATTCACAGCTTCTTCAATTTTTCTTTTACCACTCGCACCGGCTGCAGTACTGTGTACCGATTGTCCGGTATTAACATTAGTAGTAATACTTTTATTCTGTACCTTACGACCAGAGCTTGATGATGCTTTCACAGATTCATCTACAATACACTCGGGACATTTGTATGATTCTAATGCGATTGCCTGTGATTGTGTCAAAGCAGCACACTTGAAATGTATCCATCGAGAGCATACATCACATTGAATCATATCTCGATTCATGTCTTCACCACAAAAGCAGCCTTGTTCTGTGCTTACTTCTGATTTATTAAATTTACGTTCACCCTTTTTTTCTCCATAATGATTCTGAAACTCTTCTTTTGTGTAAGAATGACCATCTTTCTTGTCGATTCTCCTTTCCGTTTTCCCTCTATACTTTGACATTATGCTTTGCAAAAATATTGTCGGTGTAATTGACATAACAAAGTTGAAACCTACGAATATTTTTTTTTCGTTCAAATAAAACGATGAACTCAATCGAACCAATACTCAATCCATCAATGGACAGATTCTTACTTCACCCGATCAAATATCATAAAGCATACGAAATGTACAAACAACATGTCGCATGCTTTTGGTCTGTAGATGAAGTAGATCTCGCACATGATGAGAATGATTGGAAATACTTATCATCCGAGGAAAAAAAGTTTATTCTTCATGTACTCGCATTCTTCGCTGCATCTGATGGAATTGTAAATGAAAATTTGGCTCAAAACTTTAGTGTAGAAATACAAATCCCGGAAATTCGTCAATTTTACGGATTCCAGATTGGAATGGAAACCATTCATGCTGATATGTATGGATTGCTCATCGATGCATATGAAAAAGATATAGACAAAAAACTTGCACTGAGTAATCTTGTTAAAGAATCGGGAAGCATAAATAAAAAGGCAGAATGGGCTTTGAAATGGATTAGTGACGAAAATGCTTCGTTCGCGCAACGACTTTTAGCATTTGCATGCGTCGAAGGTATATTCTTTTGTGCATCATTTTGTGCGATTTTCTATTTCAAGAAAAGAGGAAAACTACCTGGTCTTACTTTTTCTAATGAACTCATTTCTAGAGATGAGTCGCTTCACCGGGATTTTGCGGTTCATGTATATTCTCTATTAGAAAATAAACTAAGTGAACAAGATGTACATGAAATCGTTGGAAGCGCAGTGAAAGCAGAAAATAGCTATGTTGAAGAAGCGCTTCAAAGTGATCTTATCGGGATGAAATCTGACCTGATGAAAGAATATGTAAAATGCGTTGCAGACAATCTCTTATCAAATCTTGGATACACATTACTATACGATGTAGACAACCCATTCGATTGGATGGATACTATTGGAATGGAAGGTAAGACGAACTTCTTTGAAAAACGTGTAGGAGAATATCACAAAGCTAATAGTATGAATTATGGCGACAAGGAATGTAAACAGTTCAGCCTCGATGCAGATTTTTAAAATAATAATCATACAATCGGATTGTCAAGCACTAAAGATAGAGAAGAGGAGGCGGATGTGTCGGTCACTGCGATAGGACTTAGCTCGCGAAACGTGACTACGGTCGTATTTTTCTTATAATATAAAATGAATATGCTGATGATGATACCGACGAGACATGGCAACATACCTCCGAATGGAGCAAGGAAATGCGAATTTTCAAAAGACTTTTGAGATGATCCCAGTCCAAGCATTTCTTTTTGAATTAAAAGAGGTATACCAGCAATGTTCCATGCTTTTGAGTTGGCTGTTTGAGTTAATTTTTGAAATGTAAGCGGTTTTTTGTATATATATGTCTTTATTTTAAGAGTCAATACGAGATCATGTGGAACTATTCCTATTTGCACGAAACTCATTTTTTTCAAAGCCTTGCCATTGTATAAGACTGCTTGATTCATTCCTCCCAACAATACGCGAATATGCGGTGTGAAAGACGGAACACTAAGTAAAACATGAGATCCAAGATTGTAGGAACACGCTCCTTTTTTTTTCATAAAAAAGGTTTCGATTTGTCTTGCATCAGTCTGAAAATTGGGAAGAAATTCGACATCGTCTTCTAAAATTAATAACGGTTTCTTTCCTTGAAGAAGAAAAGATAGAGAAATGGCTTTTTGATTTGCGTGCCATAAATCTTGAAGCGTATTTCTGACTTTTTCTTTGCGACATTTTTTAAATCCTTTATTATGCAGTATTACTACAGTTGCTGTTGGCTTATTTTCGTAAAGTTGACGCATATATTGAATACGGCGATTCGAATCTTTCATTGTTATTAATACTGTCAGACCTATCTTCTCAAACACGGGATTATCAAAATGTAATATTTCTGTTTCATAACAGTCATCCATTTTATTTCTCCCCTTGAAAATTTATGGTGTAGATGGAACAGAAAAAATATTTTTCAAATGGTCCGCAAAGAACTGTACCTATTCTATTCTCCAAATCAGAAAATTAGATCTACATGCAAACTGTTGAAGCACTTCCCAAACAAGAGTTTGAGATACTTAGCAAATTGATAAAATCCAGCAATATTAAAACACCAATCCATCCCTTTTGTCACGAAATCGCAATGCTGTACGGTGAATCAATTTGAAAAAAAATACTAACCTTGCATAAATGATTGGTTTGTGCTCCCAATATAGAATGGGAAAAGACACAGTTTGTGACATGATGCAAACATTTGGTACTTTTCATAAACGATCTTTTGGCATGCAATTAAAGCGTTTATTATCCGAAACATTCGACATATCATTAGATGAAATAGAGACATTTAAAACTTCCAAAGAAAATCACCCAAAACTTGATGTGCATATGCGCGTCGCATTGCAAAATATTGGTCAAACTTTTAGAGACATAAATCAAAATGTTTGGGTCGACTTAGCATTACGAAATTGTCCCGAAAATACAATTTTCACTGATGTGCGACATACAAATGAAATGGATGCAATATTGAATCAACACGGAATTTTGATACTCATTGGTAGATCGTCACACTTGAACAATGACTCGCATCCTTCAGAAAAAGAATTATATCCAGCAATCAAATGGTTTTTGGAAAACACTGTTGATAATTTAGTAATCGTAGACTCTTCTTCTCTTAATATTCCACCTCACCTACAAAAATTTAAATACTTTATTCGAAACGATTCGACATTATCAGTTCTGCGAAATTCGGTTGATATTTTAATGCATCACATCCGTTCTCAGAACAGTAGCAAATGACCGCCGTTGATGTTGTAGGCAATCCCAATGATCGCACCCGCGGTTGTCCCTGCGAGTGCAACGCACCGTTTTTGAATTTTTGTCACACAATAGGGTGTTATGCACATCGCCAATATCAAACCAGATGCGGTAGACAAAGAAGCTAGGGCTGGTTTGTACAATCTGTGCATTTGTATAATGACTAAAAATTTTATTGTCTTCTCCGAACGAGTGTGTTTCCGAGGACAAGTAAGTTCTTTTCTCTTAAACAAAAATCATTCATGTAAGTAGATATGACACATATATCACAAAGCTCACTATTTTTGAAACGAAATGATATAAAAAGAGAATTTACTTTCTTTCTTATACCAAATTTACCAAACGACATCAAATTAAAAATTATACATGAGTCTTTGAAACGATATTGCATATTGTGTCACAAAAATGAGGCTTATGTTTCTGTTTGTGAAAAATGTGTTTTGTATACTGATCCAATTTATGGACATTTATACTTGTAGAAATTTTTTTAATTCAAATAAATGAAGCAAAGAACTCTTGATTCATTCTTAAACATCAAACACAAACGCATCGTCCCTGAGACATTCTGTTTAAATTCTGATTTTACAACCAAACTGTACAGTACAGAAGATGATATTTTTGTCAAAAAGTGCAATATTCGTTATCTTAAAGGTTTCTTTGAAGTCTCTCTTTACGCATCTTCAAGTTTGATGCATGCATATGTGTTTCCGGAAACTCGATACAGTGAAAAATCGGTTCCATTTTTTAAATCATTATTACAAAAAGCAATCAGAAGAGGATTTGTTGATCATGCACTTTACGCATGTTATACTTTACTTCAGATCGACCACATGACTCTGTATAGACGTTTGCCAATCATAATGATTGAAGATGTGAGAATACATGAGGGATTTGCTACTCTGGTATGGCATATGATGGCAGATATCCCACCGAGTGAGAAAACCTTGATATGGATATTGGGTCTGGTTCAAATGTTATGTGAACATACCGTAGCCGTAAATTACGAAAATACAGATATGCTTCCAAATGTAATTCCGGATGATCCAATCGTATGGGCGATCATTTTCAGAATTGAATATGGTGGTATGAAAGGCGATATTCAAATGTTGAAATACATTGTATGTAAAATATGTGAAAACGATCTAAACATTCTTCAAGATTCAATTAAAGGTGTATCTATTGAAACACTTAAAACACCGACTGTGTGGATGTATGAAGCAATTGATTTTCATATACTACCAAGTCTTTTATTGTTTGAGTGTAACTTTACATCCACGGAAATCAAGAAAATGATGTGGTATAATGCTTCGTCAATCAACTTTCGTCGAAAAACCACACCATATAGGCTTGAAGATTGGAAAAGCATCGCTTTTCAGATCAGGAGTATACAAATCAGATACTTCAACTCTGTTGTAATGACCTAGTTTTTTTTCATGTATATAGAAAATGCGTACACTCTTGCTGTCTTTGATTACCATTTCTTACGCACTGCAGCCCATTTATGATTGTGTCACCCCATGTAATTACAACATTGAAAATACATTAAAACAAGTTTTTGTGTTCAATACTCAACTTGGACAATCAAAAACTTTTATAGCATACCAAACATCACCACCCCCTCCATTGTCTGCTCCGCCGCCTGCACCGGACGAGTCACAGACTTCACCACCGCCACCACCGCAGTCTGATGACAGTGAGCCGTCCGCACCGCCCGCACCGTCTGATGACAGTGAGCCGCCCGCACCACCTGAAGAAAGTGAGCCGCCCGCACCACCTGAAGAAAGTGAGTTGTCCCCACCGCCTTTTCCACCGGACCAAGTTGACGGGAATGATAATAGACGACATTTATCAGAAAATTCTATATCGTATTCTATTGTATTTGCACAAAATTATAATTCATCCGATGTTACACTTTTGATAAACGACACTGTTGTGTCTCTAATGTATACCAACTCAATCAATGCATACTTTCAATTGAATGAATACGAAGTGATTTCTTCAGAATTCATGTCTCTTTCAAGTCTCAACATAACTGTGATAGCACACACAACTGATATAAAATGGCTTATACGAATAGGAAACGAAGAAGATCTGTCTTTGAGAGAAATTCTGCTTTATCCGGTTAATTTAGTCTTATTTCATGGATATTTCTGGTCTGGTCGTTTTTATGATTGGGTGTTTTTTGTAGTTAACACCGTGCTCGTATTAATTTATATTTCGTCTTCGCGATGTGGTTATCCAGTTATAACAGCACTTTCGCTTTTTTCACTAGGTTCTTTCCTAGCCTCATTCTGTGCAAAACTTTATCATTTAATTGTAGCATCTATATATGATTGGCAAGAAATGTCATTTGTATATTCATTGTGCGTTGTATGCTTCTGTTTTGACATTTTGCCATGCATATTCATTTATTTGCATTTGAAATTTTGTAGAAGAAGACCGTTTTTCATTGCTTCACTAAATAGTGCAATCTCAATTGGATTTTTGTTTCTTGGGGGAGGATATTACCTTGGAAGCATTTTCTTGTTTATGAGTTCGTGTTCACTGCTCATAAGACATATTTTACTTCGATTCTTCTGAATCAAAATTTGGATTCCTTTATTTCGAAGTAATTTTTTCGATGAATACATTACAAACTATCAAGGGCTGCGAGAATTGTCAATCTTTTGTCGAGTGTTTTGAGTTTATTTGGCAACAAAGACCTTACATTATGTTGAGACATGCTCATGAAATCAATCACAAACACGAAATACCTTACTACATATTCATCACAGATGTTATTCATATGTTTGAAGAAGATTCAAACTTTATGAAGAAAATGAAAACACAGGTGAACCAGTCAATTCTAAAAAAGAAACAACAAGTTTTGAAAACCATGAGATGATTCAATTGTATTTTAAATAATTCAAAGAGGACAAAACGTCTCTTTTATATACACGTAAAAATTTGGAAAACGCAACATACCAAACAAACCATGGTATACCTTCGTCGCGCATCATTTTTTTCATGTATGATTTACCGCCATTGTAATATATAAATGATCCCATTTCAATAGGTTTAATGTCCTTCAACATTGACTTTAAAAATACAGAAAATTCCGCGTGCGTGAAATGCTTTCTCACTAACGGGATGCCAACTTGTTCTTCTTCCAACAAATGACTAAACATGTGTTGCATGTAATTTTCCCACAACAAAATCAATTTGCTCATCAAAATTGGCAAGGTCAATATACAATCGTTAATTTCTTTCATGCACGAAACGAGATAAGTATGGTCTTTTTCAAGTTTTTCCGGATACTCAACTTTTGTGCGAATAAATGGATTTAACATGTTGTCTTCGTTTGAATGATGACAGTGAATGTGTTCAGAATGACATCGCCACCACTTTTGCAAATGATGAACATGTTCTTGTGTAAGATCACGATGTTGCAAATGTCTCAAAACATAATGAAATTCTGAAAGCTCGGAACGTATAGAGTTGTGGGCCATAACCCACCCATCCTTGTAAATAGGTATTTTCCATGTGTCAGTGTGATCCATTATTTTTTCATCGATTGTTATTTATGTCGCAAATAAACGCAGAATTCTGACTTTGAATTACCAACTTGTTGTGCATATTTTTTTTTCAGGAAATTGAAAGGACAATATTTTTTTTTCTCAAACATCAATATGAAACTGATCAATCAGTGTAGGACACTGTACAACTATGTGACCCGCGTCATTTTGAAAAGAATCAGCGATGTTGTTTCTTACAAAATACCGATTCCTATACATAGACAATATGCTGGTCTGCACAATCATGAATCAATTAGATTCAATGAACAATCTATGGCAAGTGCAATTATAAACGACCATCGACAACCAATCTTAAAAAGACTTTGGGCATACAAAACTTTAAAAGATACTTGAATCATTTATTTCTCAATACGCATTACATTTTTTGTATACCATGTTTAATATGGAAAATGTCAGTGTTCTTAATTTTGGCACTTACATTGCAGGACCGTTGACGGCTAAACACTTGCAAAACATGGGTGCAAAAATAACAACAGTTAAATGCAAAAAGAAATATGCAAAAGAAATTGAATGGAATGAAATTCTTGTTAAAGAATTTTGTTCAAATCATGATGTTTACTTTCTAGACATGACAGAAGAATATAATACCGTTGTTGAGCTTGTAAAGAAATGCGACGTTATGATTAGTAATTTTCGAAATGGTGTGATGAATAAGTGGAACTTGTCTTATGAACAATGCAAAAACATTAACTCAAACATTATTTACGTTACACTTCCGGCATTTTCAATTGATGATTTGCACAATAATGAAACCGGATGGGACAATGTAATCATGGCAATATGTGGTGTATTTAAGGATATGGGATTAAATCGACAACTAATGCATATACCTGCATCTTATACATCGTTGACACTACCTTCGGTATATTCTTCCATTTTTGCAGCATTAGCAATCTCTAGTAAACTATTTTTTAACTTGAGACAAAAAAACCAAGTCTCCCACAAAATTGAAGTACCACTTTCTTCTAGTTTATTAGAAGCCCTAGCACACAATTCCATCGATTTTAATAAGCCTGAAATGTACAAAAAAGTAAGAGAAAGAATGTTGAACACCGACGTGATGACATATGACGAAGTCAATGAGATTATGGATCCATTTTTTAGTCACTACTACTGTGCAGACAATCGACCAATTTACCTAGTTTCTCCTTCGCATATTGATCATCAAATAAAAGTTCTCAAAATGCTTGATATTGACTCAAACGATTTTCCATTTGCTGATCCATACAATAATCATGACAGTAGCAAATATGGACTAGGTGGAGTACAAATGTCAGATGCTCACAGTAAACATTTAAAACAGTTATTTATTGTAAAATTTAAAGAAAAAACATCACACGAATGGGAAATACTATTCGGTCAACACAAAATTCCTGGCATAGCGCATCGAACTTTTTCAGAATGGATAAAATGTCCACATGCGATTCAGTCTGGACTATGTACATACGACAATAAAAACAGATTACAGATTGCTCCAATAGCCTGGTCAAATAATATCAAAACCGGTGATCCTTCAACACTACATGCAAATAATATACCGTTTTGTCTTTCGAATATTAATGTTCTTGATATGTCAAATGTCATAGCTGGTCCAACAATAGGCGCTATGTTAGCTCGTATGGGAGCAAATGTAACCAAGATAGACTCAACAAATCCGTCATATGCACCAGACATCACAATCATTTATGGACTTATTGTAAACCGAGAAAAATCATCCATTCTTCTAAATATAAATGAACCAAGTGGACGCGACAAGCTAATACAGTTAATAAAACAAACGCATGTGATAATATGCAATTGCACTCACCAAGCATTACATCGTTTAGATTTAGACATTGATACACTGCGCAAATACAATTCCAATATTATTTTAGTTCATTTCGATGCATGGGGCGGACCAAGAGAAATGGGAAGTCTCATAGAACACATTGGATATGATGATAATGTACAAGCTGGAACAGGAATTATGAGCAGATTTGGTGGTGGTTTAAATACAGTGGAAGAGCATGCTCATGTAGGAACAATCGATGTCATCGCCGGTGTTGCTGGTGCTTTTTCTGCGATATGTGCATTATTGAAACTTTTACTCAATAAACAAACATGTGTTGCAAGAACATCACTTGCTGCGTGCAGTCAACATTTACAAATAAACAAAGCATATGGCACATGGAAACAAATAAACCAAAAACAGCTCACATCATTTGACTCGATGGGGATTGCGTGTCGTGGAGAGCATGCACTTTGTAGGTGCTATGAGGCACGCGATGAATGGTTTCTATTCGTCGCTTCTCTTAATATGAACAAACATACATTGAAAGATGTTTTACGCAAATTCAAGCAAAACATACATATTCGATTTGCCGAAACCTTTCTGACAGAAATATTCAAAACAAATACAGTCGATCACTGGAAAAAAGTATTCTCCTCGTATTGTGTAGTCAAACTCCAAAGTATATCTTGTCTTCGTGAGAAACATACATACGATCAAATCAATATTAGCAATTTACACGATCACACGCCCAGCATTCAATTTGTGAAAGAACATCATGCAATTGGCACTCTTGTAAGTGTTGCTCCGATTGCGATAATCATGTCGAATATTAAATACACACTTTCACACGCAAAACAATATGGAGAAGGGAGCGTAAACCGATGGAGTCAAGATTATTTACCTTATATGTACGAATGTCCTATCTGTTTTGATATGAACCCACGAAAACTAGAATTGATTTGCAATCATTATATCTGTATAAAATGTGCAATGACATGTTCAGTCACAGGAAATAATCAGTGTCCAATATGTAGAAAAGAACAAAATATGGATGTTTTTTCACTAAAGTCAAATACTATACTATTTAGAAACAACTACAGAAGATGGAGAATGGGATGTACAAAAGGAGCCCAGGATATGGAAACAATAAGAAAGGTTTCATCTCATGTAGATATTTTCGACAGATATTAGGTTTACTTGCTCCACAACATTCTACAGATCAAATCTTTACTATCTTTGTGCATAGACACTTGCAAATTTCTACCATAACAGTTCATATGATTGTACATTAGCACTGCATTTATAGCATCGATTGTTCTCCAATAATATATGAAAAAGATTGGTAACGATTTTTCACACCTATGAACACGTGCGTGATGAATACAATCTCCATTCTGTTGCATGAGCATAATCATATCATCCAAACTCAAACCAACGGGTGCATTCTTTACGATAACACATTTGCAGTGGTCATCGTTCGACATTTGATTTTTTTTTTCAATCAAATTAAAATAGACAAAATTGAATACAGAGTATGACATGGATAAACAAGTATCCGCAAATTTTAGACTGCATCCAATCAGCTTCCGAAATTGTAGGTCTATTGCGTAAAAACCCAGAATATGAATTAGAAGCTCGTTTTGGAACTTTAAATCAGCGTTTTCAACCAGGAATCACGCGCAAAAAGATGGACGACATCATTGATATGATGCAAAAATCAAATTATGTTATTGGTGACGATGAATGGAAAGAAGAATTAGATTGCTACTTTATGCATGATAATAAGTATCTCAGAACAAGAGTCAAATACGATAGTAACTCTATGACAGTCAACCCAGAGACTACTGAAAAAACACTTGTCAAATCAGTGGATTACATTCTAAAACATGAAAAAAAAGAAGAGGGTTCAGATATTCGTATATCGTTGAAAACTGAAAATGATGTATGCAATTATCCTTCTTCTGTCAATCCTATATTAGTTCGAATCAAACAGCATCGTCGTTTTGTAACTGCAAATAAGATATGGGCTTTTGACTTTTCTATGACATGGTCAGGGAAAACACGATCAGAGGCGGAAATAAAACAAATGAATTCAGATCCTATATTTGAATTCGAATGCGAATTGATGAATACAGATATACTACTCGAAAAAACAAATGAATATATTGCTTGCTCGTTACTTTTAAAAATGATGGATTTTTTGCCTGAAAATTCTCAACTCATATTATCTGAATAAGTGACTTGCTTCTGCAGTTTCTACTCGTGGTACACACCAATTTTTTACGTTGTTTTAAAAGAGGAAACTCTTCAGTATTTATCCAATCTCGTTGGACAATCACATCTTGAAGTTTGGAGAGTGTTCCAGTGTCACCACAATGTCTTTTTAATTCTTCTGTCAACTCTAAATCAACAGTACCATTCACATAATTTTCCATTGTAACAAAGTCAAATACGAGGAAATCCATTTTTAAATAAAACCCAATCGATTTCATCGTCGCTCTCAACGATATATAATCATGAGAATAAAGCGAAGATTCCTCTAAGAATTTGATTAATTTTGTACCATACCCAGGGCGGAATGATCCCATGAGCGTTATATATAGAGCACGGGGTCGTTTGTGTACAATAAGAAAAACAAATGCAATTATTTTATCATTGTCTTGCACATAAATGCACTCGTCTGCTTTGAGCACTTCTGTTTTCAAAAAACCAGACTTGCTTAAGTCCAGGCCATGATTTTTGTGTTCTTTTGCAAGATCACTAATTCTGTCATGCACCCAACTTTCCCAAATACAACATGTCTTGCGAACCAAGCGTCTCATTAATGTTGCATTCGATTTTTTTTTCTAATGCAAACACAAAAAATTGTATCATTTGCCTCGCATGACATCCACACGACTTCGCGAGTCAGATGTTTGAACTTCCTCTACTCTTGATCTTGGTTGTAAAAATATTCGTTTTATATTTTTTGACACTATTTTACGATCTCTTACATGTTCAAAACAAACATCTATTCTGACAAGAATTACTGCTAAGAAAATGCATATGAAAGTTGCAGAAAGAGCATACACAAACTGAGAAAACACAATGTCTTGATTTTCAGGCAACAATGAAAGTATTGCATCTCTCAAAAAATTTGACCAAGCTTGACTCATCGTTAAAAATAAGCCAAAAACACCACCTGTTACAAACATAGATGCAACATGTAACTTTCTTCCTTGACTCCGAAAATCATCCATTTTTTAAAAACAAGAAAATTATTGTCGCGTTTAGTAAAGGTTTCTCTTTTCCATCCTCAACAAAAATGACAATCGAATACATAAGTCTATCAGGTGGTGGTATACGCGGCTTAATGTATCTAGGAGCATTTTCTGCACTTGAGAAACATTACAATTTGATGAAAAAATTAGATGGAATTAAAGGAATCGCAGGAACATCCGTCGGTGCATTGGCTGGACTCGGTCTTTTACTTGGTCTTTCATCTGCTGACATCAAAGATGTGCTTTTTCCAATTGTCTCTAGCATACGAAATATTGCTCCAACCTTAGACATATCATTGTTTATCAGTAATTATGGACTTGATGACGGAGATAATCTAAGAAATGCTATCAAAAATGTTTTGAAAAGAGGGGGCCTATCCGACGAAAGCACATTAAAAGATTTAAAGCGTCTCATAAAAAAAGACTTCATCTGCTGTACTACAAATTTAAATACCAGACAATGTGAATATCTGACTGCAGAAACACATGAACACCTGAGTGTTATAGACGCGGTTTTTATGAGCATGTGTGTTCCGTTTTTATTCACTCCGTTTGAATACAAGCAAAATTTGTATGCGGATGGTGGATTATCTTCAAATCTTCCAGAATGTTTTCCCAAAGACAAAACCTTATTCTTTACATTTGATTTGAAAGATCGAACAAATCAAATAAACTCGTGGAACGAATATTTAGAATCTGTTATCGCTTGTGGCATTGAATGTCAGCAAATCAGAACGGATCTTTTCATCCAAAATTCTGAGTGTTGCACACTCAGAATGCCGGAAACTTTACGAAATAACTTTACTTTAAATCTTAACATACATCAATCCACTGTGCGTCAATTCATATTGTGTGGATACTACTCAGCCTTAGCATTCACGCATCACAACTTTATGAGTACCATGGAAGCTGTGTTGGAATTTGTAATTTCGACTCTAATTGCGGTACATGAAAACGATGAATGTTCTGGCTTAAATTATTAAGTTTTGTTTGTAATCTATCAATGTACATGAATACAATTGCGAAAATTATACTTGCAAGAGCAATATAAATTGTACATCTCTTCGATTCTTCTTTACGTAAATTTTGAAGCTCCGCAATCATAAACTCATAATACATTATACTTTCATGTTGCTTATTATCTTCTTGTTTTGCATGTGCGGATACATAAGTATCTTCATCGTCGTCGTCTAATCTAGCAACCACTTTTTTAGATGTAATTTTTGGAACAGTCTCTACAGTTGAAGTTAGTGAAGAATCATTCCATGCATCATTCAACGATACGGCCATTGAAATATAAAAATATTTTTTTTCATGCACTCATATCAAATCCACATATTGTTCTCTAACAATTTTTTTGAAATAAAAGTAAATGTGGCCGGCTTTGCACAAACTGCATGAGTTACACAATATAATGTATGGTAAATGTCCAACTTATAAACCAGTCTCTGGAGACATGTTACCTTCTTATTTTTATTCAATGTTGGACGATATTGATCGGACTCTAAAGTACTCCGAGGCGATCAACCTGTGCTTACAAGAATTAAGCAAACATGTTCAAAACATTATTGTTGTGGATGTTGGATGTGGCACCGGTTTGTTAAGTGCACTATGTTTACATCACGGAGCAAATTTGGATGGTGTGAATGTTAATGTGGTTGGCGTGGATGTCAATGCCGCTGCATTAAGATCTGCCAAAAATGCTATGCATAATTTAGGATACAATGGCTTCTTTGATTTGTCTGTCACTGCAAGTATGCAAACAGATAAAATTTTGCAAAAAGTTCAACAAAAATTGGGTACTAGTGATACACAACCATTTCATATGATTGTATCCGAAATTCTAGGTACATTTGTCTTTGGTGAAAGTATGGAAACATACATTAAAAAATACCTTCCACTTCTAAAAAGATTTGGAGGGAACCGACAACTTTTTTCAGTGCCAAAATCATGCACTCAAACTGTCGCATTTTATGCATTTAATACACCGATACATGTTAAAAACACAATTGAGCACGTATGCGATCTTGCCTGTTCTGAACAACTTTACTTGCCAACCGATAAAGGAAGCATTGGCATTCCACTTCATTTATTTTCGTCGACCGTTATCAGTCCACCACAAATTGTGTATCATGCAGATTATTCAGAATTAATTACTTCTTCTAGTTCAAGAGGAGATAACGCTAAAGAATCTATTAAAATTAACATGTACAATATTAATTTAGAACTTAAAGATTTAGATTCGAATTCTTTAAATCTTGGTGTTTTTGAATGGACATGCGAATTATGGACGGGGGTTACTCTAAGCAACACAATACAAGAATATAGAGAACTATCACAACAATATGGTCCTCGTTTTGCATTAGGTAGAATGAATGCATGGGGATTCATGATTTTTAGTGTACATGATGTGCAAAATATATCTGTAAAATATGATAAGACAAACTGTATAGTAGTAAAAATGAACCAGTTTATTCTTGATGATGTAAGTATCGGTGAATATCAGTGGGTATCTTCATGTACAGATTTTAATCTTATTGATTCTATTGCAAACGCATTGAATGTGCCAGATGTACCAACTACTACTATTCTTGTCATAGATGATATAACATGTGGTGGATTATGTCTAAAACTGCTTAATAAATTCAATAATGTCCAAATCGTTGTCAAACATAAACATATGTCTGCCGCTGCACATAAAACCCTTGAAATGATTAAAAATCCAAGAATAACAGTTACACCAATTACGACTGGTAGAAAGAGAAACAGAGAACCCGATACATTGACACCTACTTGTATTGTTTTTCCGAATTTATATCACATGCATCAAGACTATACAAGCGTTAAACAAGTATACAATGATATTGTAGAACATTACGGCTGTCTTGCCTTTCCTAACTTGAACATGATAAACAATTCAAATGAAAACATCACACGAAATGTGTCAAGTGGTACGCCGACAACTCAATCTGTAAAGCACATTTTGGATCAAGTGGGAGCAATCCGGCAAATGATTACCCACCCGGAATCGTACTTTACGACAAGAGAATTTCTTGCTCCACCATTTTGGTACGCAAATGATGGTGATATTGAAGTCAATATGAACATACATCATGTAGTTGATCATGCAAACGGACCCGCTTCTAATTTAGGAAATATAGAAACGCTAATACAAAATGGTGATATTTTATCAGCAATATCTCGCATGTTTGGCGCTTACGGAATCGTATGCAGAATCAGAACACCAGATGATGGATTAGACGGCAACCCGGAAATCGACGAAGTCAGCGATGTATCTGAAGATGACGATTCCGACTATTCTGACTAACGGAAGTGAGGAAGAAAAAAAAAAGTATAATATAAAAGAATGCTCGACTATGTTGAACTTTTTGAAGTATCAGTCAACGCAAGAATAAAAGATATACAAGTGTCTCAAACTGAAAACACCCAAAGTGAATTACGACCAGTATCATTATTGATGGGAATCGCACTTGGTATTGTCGCCGCCAAATTTACTGGATTGATAGAAACTATGAATCAAATTTAGAATGGTTAATAAACCTCTTGGTATTTTTTTTCATTTCTCTTCTCTAAGATGTTGACACTATTCTAAAAAAGAATTCACACATTGCAGTTGTTGTGCTGCGATAGTGTTGTTTGTTGTTGACAAGTACTCTCTTGTAGGTCCACATTCATTCGTACAATACCCTTCAAACAATGTTGCAACGTATTCATATTTATTTGGTAAAACAATCGTGTCGTAACAATATGGAAATCCTCCATTATCACCCCAAAGTGGATTGTTATATTCTATATTGTTGAACAATTCAGTCACGCATGGCAATGAATATTGCCACTTGATATCATCAAGATAGTGTATGTATTCGTGCACAAATAAAGATGTGTGACGAGCATTATTGTTCATGTATATTCTTGGAGCACCACAAATCGTAGATCCTCCGTATTGATTTTGATTTTCTTTATCGTGTAAAATTATGATAGGTTGACCGTTTTTCATGATACATTGATTTAGTAAATCGGTGTTTACTTTCATTATATCGGAAATTGCATCACCATCGGCAATATGAAATGTATACCCACCATACTCTTTGACAGTCATACCGGATAATGAACACATCGCATTATAATAAATAAAGTACCCGCCTATAAATAAAGCTAAAACAACGAATGTGAAGAAACAACAACAAATACGGCGTCTACTATAAACACAACACTTCTTTGTATTATTTTCATTTGAAGAATTTTCACTTGAAGAACCGTCACCTTTTGATACAACGACAACATGTTTATCTCTTACATTATTTATGTAACCGAGAGAGTTTGTCATTTGTCTTAGGATACAAAAAAATAAAAGTTATTGCTACATGACTTCACAATACAAACAAGCATTTGCTTTTTATGGAGGAAAGTATACACTATTTTCGGAACAGCAGGCGTCCTGATATTTATTACGTAACTCTTGATTTGAATATGTTTTTGTATTTATAATTACTGTGCAATTCGTATTTCTGCAACATGATGCATCCTGATATTTTTTTCGTAGATCTATGCATTCCATCAAGGCAACATGTTGACATGTGTCACCTTGGAAAAAATCTCCGCATTCACATTCATATCCCAAAGAGGATTTGTACATTACAGTGCCACCATTCATGCAATGCAAATGATTAGGTAAACAGGGATGTCCCCAGCAATTTCCTAAAAGTAGAGAATCAAAATCAATCAAGTCACAATCTGGCACTCCGCTGTTGTTGCCAACAGTGCTACAAAAATCTTGCTCCATGATCGGATATAAATTAAGATAATTGGCATATGTGCTTAGACCTCCTGTCAGGATATGCTGTGAAACAAATGACCGATTGTAAACATCACTTGATAAATACTGTGCTAAATTATTTGTTTCATTATAAACTACATGTTTGTACGGGACACAAACTGAATTGGTGCAATTGAAAGATTGACATTCGTGGTGTATTTCGCATGCTTCATTCAGATACTTTGTGCGACAGTCTATGTCACATGGTAAATAATTTTGTTCTTCTAACCCATACACATAAATATGATTTGTAGAAACTATAAACAATTCATCATGTTTCCTCTCTAATGAATGAGCTTCAAATGGTAGTTGAAAGTGTCCAAGTTGACGAAAGTCACGCGTGTCAATCATAAAAATGGTACTGTTCCTGTTCAAAATGTATAAGATAAAATCATGCAACGCTAAGCTAGTCGGTGCGATTATTTGAGCAACATTCTTCCAGGTCACATGTTCACGTATCAAATAAACAAATTTTTCGTCGATGGAAGAAAATATCGGGTAATCTCCTCTAGCGCTTCTAGTTGCACTTCCAGATTTATAGTATACTTCAATTACACTGTTTCGAGCAGTATCTGCGACATACGCAATTTCTCTCATCGGATCAGCTGTAACTCCTCCCATCTGAGAACTAAGAGGTATGCCATAAATGCGTTCTACATTGGCACTAGAATGATCCATGGATCCCGGACCATGAGGATCCTTGAAATCGGTAACCATTATTTGCGCATTAATGTTGTCGGTATGAAGATACCTATTCGTCGTGTCTGTGTGCTCGAATTCTTTGTTGATGTTAACAACTCCAGAACAATTAGGACCTTCATGAAGCATATCAACATGGACCAAAAATGGAACATGTAATGGGTCAGAATTATTGTAACTTGATCCGTCTGTTCGAACAAAATTATGTCTTAAATCATACAGAGTCAATCCCATGAACATGTTTGCTGACTTCGTTCCATCATAATCATTACTTGAGTTTTGACATGTTACCATCATATTTCCATTTATATCAATAGCAGCAACATGAGCATTATAATGATAGTATGATCGATCACGCAGACATATTTCTCTGTTTCCATACATCGTGGAAACACACTCGGAAGATTGACATGCGGTATATAATGTGTTGTTCGCATGTATTGCAATATCTACGGGCGAAGCACAATTAGTCGAAATAGAGTGTCTTCTCAAATGACGTGTGAATAATAAAGGAAATGGAGGTGGATGTGATGGATGCGTATGTGGTGAAGGTGGAGGCGATGGATGCGGTGAAGACGGTGGAAGTGGTGAAGACGGTAGAGGTGGATGTGATGAAAAGGGGGGCGATGGATGTGGTGAAGAGGGTAGAGGTGGAGGCGATGGATGTGGTGAAGAGGGTGGAGGTGGAGGCGATGGATGTGGTGAAGAGGGTGGAGGTGGCGGCGATGGATGTGGTAAAGAGGGTGGATATGGCGGCAATGGATGTGGAGGGAAGGGCGAAGACGGAGGCGATGGTGGAGGCATTGACGGTGTTGGAGAAAACGGTGGTTGAGTTGGAGGCAAGGGCGAAAGTGACGGAAGCAAGGGTGGATGCAGGGGTGGTGGAGGTAAGGGCGGTGGAGGCAACCGTGGTGGAGGCGATGGCGGTGGAGACGACGGCGGCGGACGCAATGGCGGTGGAAGAGATGGAGGAAACGGTGGTGAAGGCAATGGCGGTGGAGGAGGCAACGACGGTGGAAGAGGCAATGGCGAAAGTGGCGGCGGAAACACCGGCGATGGAGAGGACGGCGGCGGAGGAGACGGTGACGGAGGGGAGAGGGGTGGTGATAGTGGGAAAGATGGTAGCGCATCTACAAAGTCTTGCGTTGAAAAGTCATTTAATATTTCAGATCTTTTTTGGATAGTTCCATCAAATTTTATAAGAATGTATTGCGGGTGACTTTGAAACAAGTATGCGTAAATCGATTCATCTGTGTCAGAAATGGTGTCGATTAAGGTGTCAACACGCAAATAGTTTGATACCCAGTGCTGACAGCCGCTTCCCATCAAGCTTATGATGACACGTATGGAATTGCCAAATAGGTGATTTAACTCTAATGCTTTGTTGTCTAAGTCATTTGCTTGTAAACGTCCTGGATAACAGCCAGTACGATAAGATGCCATAAATATTGATGTTTGTGGAGAGAACGAGAGAGTATTTCCTGAACATGTTTGTAGAGTAAGAGAATTGAAATCAACTTGTTGACCGACTTGCAACATAGATGGGGGTGGAGGTGGCGGAGAAGAAATACTGACAAGATATCGCTTTACCTTCACTTGATCCCAGCTTCCTGATGCATGAAAAACTCCAACATCGTAAACTCCGTATTGATTTGGCGTGAATGACGATGATCCAGGAATGTATGTACCTAGTGAACTATCGGTTTGATGTCTATAATAAATACCTTTTTGACCAAGTACATTTTCGTTCCATACTTGATTCAGAGAATGCGATACTGACAGACGATTTTCAAGCACAGGACTACGATACATTATATTATCTGTTGATGAATCAATCACAGCAGCTTTAGCA
>Ga0160422_10000663_pt1 | contig 20983 bp, 22 predicted proteins | sample Fk160mmetaG_FD_108192 | JGI IMG/M metagenome (GOLD analysis project Ga0160422, IMG submission 108192) | Marine microbial communities from the Central Pacific Ocean - Fk160115 60m metaG | ecosystem: Environmental > Aquatic > Marine > Oceanic > Photic zone | place: The Central Pacific Ocean... | reverse complement strand
TCTTTTAGATTTATACATAAGTTTAATTTTGTATTTTTTAGCACGGAGTTGTAAACTCTTGAACATTATAGCTTTCTTTTCCATTTCTTTACGTGTAAGAAGAAGTCTTTTTCCTTTAGAGTTTAATTTTGTTACATTTATACCCACTGAATGTAATTTTCTTTTAAGTTCTTCGTTGGACATATTATTTATTTTGTTAGATTTTTTACCAAAGAAACTGGAACGAAATCTCTTAATTCCTAATAATTCTTGAGCTGCACCAATGTCTTCTATATTAGCACCTTTAAGTTGTATATTTTTAAGTTGTTCTTGAGTAAATGTAAAAATAGATAATGGGCTAATGGCATTTCCAGTATCTTCTAATAGTGTTCCCATATTAAATAAACTACTAATTAAAGCAGATAAATAGTCAAATGTAATATAAAAATTAGTAAGGGTAGGATTTTTTTGAGATTCTATTTTATAACTCAAAGCCTGACCCAGATCTCCTATTGTTTTAAACAAGTATATATTATCACTTGGTATAAAGTTTTCAGTTAAATATGCTACTGAATTTTGAGTACCAGATCCTACCTTTTTTGAATTAATTTTAACGGATCCACTTGGCTTAGGAATATCACCATTTTTTTGAGTTTGACTGAAAAATTGGTTAACATATAGTGTTATATAATGATCATCGATTTTTTTATTCATATAATATGTAAAATCAATAAATGGAGCATCCATTGCAGTAACTTTTACCCTATAGTTATTATTCTCAAGTGGATTCAAATTCCCAAGAAGAACAGGTGTTTTTGCAGCCTTTGTTACCATATTTACTATAAAATTAGTTACGCCAGAAGTTCCTGCAGCATCATAGTCGGATGCTGGACTTTTTAATACAGCAATTTTTATATCTGGATTACTAATAACATCACATATATTAGTAAATACAGCTGAATATCCTGCATTATTTTTAGTGGCATCTACTCCCAACATAATTCCATCTTTTATACTTTTTCCTTCTGATAAAATACTAACTAAATATTTACTAAATGATGAGCAATTAAATTTGGTTACATAGTCATATAAGTTGGCAGAGGTTATCTTAATTTTTTCTTCCATATTTATACCCCCTTTTAATATATTATCTCTAATCCCATTTGTTGATTTTAAACTAGTTCTAATTTTTGGGTCGTTTATTATGTTATTAAATAAACTATTGAAACCGGCGACATTATTAGGATCTACACTTGCAAATGTAGTAAATATATATTCCATATCATTTTTATAAAAATCCATTATAGAATTTATTATTTCATCTTTAGTGAATTTTCTATCATTGACCCATCTATTTCTTGACCCTGTTTCACAGAAGTCGTGACATTGATCTAGCATAATAAGAGTTCTAAAATACCCAAGAGATAATAGATAACTTCTATTTAATCTTTGAAAAATAATAGAATCTTCTATTTTAACAGTACCTCCTTTATCTACTTGCATTTATTAAATACAATACATTTTAATTTAGTTTAAAATCAGTGTAGTTTCCACTCGAGGTAGTATCTTACTTGACCAGGTGTATTAAGATCAGTGTATTTAAAAAATACATAAGCATTTTCAGTCAAATTTATAATATATTCTTTAAAAAGGTCTAATTCTGAATTACCATCGATGTAGTAAGGATTTTCTATTATACATTTAGTATTAAATATCCTTTTTGAATACTGAAGTTCAAAAAGACCTATATATTTTGGTCCCCGATTAGTAATTATACTATCTGGGAAAAAACCTAAGTAAAAATACTCCGAAGAGGTATACATATTTGCCATTCCTTTCATAGTAAAATAGTCTAGATAATAATGATCATCGTATTCTAATCCTGAGTTTGCTATAAACATAACCCAATTGTGAGCCCAATTTTCTGCATTAAGATGTGTTAAAAGTTTAAGTTCTCCCTCGGGTGGCGGTTCTAAAGACTTTTCTAGAGTGTTATTTGATTCTAGATATGGAATATTAGATCTACGGAATGTATGTTTACAATAAAATACATCAGGTGCACAAATAAATGAAAAGATCAAAAACAAACTAGACAACATAATAATATAATATAATTTAATGTATTATATTTTTATATGTGTTTGTAAAATAGATACAACTTTATTAATTGTTGGTATACAAACATTTGTTTCATTTGATATCTTAGTCTTTGAAGGTTTATTCAATTTGTAATGATGTTTTATTACGAAGAATATTATTCCAGCTACAGCTGATTTTGGTGTAACAGAATCTAAGATTTCTCCACATTCTATAAATATTTCATTACATTTCATCCCATAACTAAATGGTAATTCTAATTTATTACAGTATTTAACAAACGAGTCATTTTCTTTTATATCAAGTCTTTGTTTTCCTAAGTTTTTATAGACAGTATTTTCCATTAGTTCTAGAAAAATCTTTTCTCCTTTTAAAAATCCTTTTTGGTTTCCATCTGTTAAGTCTATTACCCTTTGTCTATCTATTGGAACATTATTATAAACACATGAATAATAAAAACATGATGATATTAAACCATTACGTATAGACGCACGTGTTAGTTTCCCAGATTCCATACAAATATGCCACATATTTTTTGCATCAGATAACATAACACTAGAAGTTCCTAGTCTAGAAATATAGTCTTCAAACTTTTCTGATATTTGCCAATAAGTTTTTTGTTTATGACTAAATGTTTGTTGATAATGCAATCTCATTACAAATGAATTTTTATTAAATCCCGGAATGCTACCTCCTTTATCATATGGGTTATCACTAGTAAATGTATCTCCTCTTTGAGATGAAATCTGAAATTGTCCAGAGTCATTTTTATAAAAGTTCCATTCTTGTGTTTCATAAATAATTCCCATAACTTCTCCACATATTTCACATATTTCTGACCCTTCTCTTGGATCAAAAAGTCTACTTTCATGTTTACAACCATAATTTTTTTTACATTCTTTTATACATAGAGAGTCAAAATCTTCCCAAAGTGTATCTAGAATAATTTGGTCCTGTAGCATAAAAGGATTTTCTTATACATTATTTAAATATCTTAATAACAATTAAAAAACGTAATATTTGCACATATCGCGATTTTTTAAAATTATTTAATTATTTAAATATAATAATAAATGACAACTATAGATATATTAAAAACCGTATCTGTACATATAACCTTTAATAAAATCGAAGAGATACTTAAAATTAAACTTTTAGATAATACAGAATATTCTGAGATGGGATTTCAAGAAAGTTTAGAATATCTTAAAAATACATTTATATACATCAAAGAAAATAATCTCAAATGTTCTTTTATATGCGATCTACGTTGTAATTCTGGAAGCGAATTACCACTGCATGCATATGTTAAACTAGTATCTTTAATAACAGATATCAATTCTATTTTAATATCAAATTGTCATTGTATAATTATTATAACACACGACTCTGAAAAATGGAAAAGAACATATTCTTTTATAACAAAATTATGGAGACCTACTGATCAGAGACCTATTGAATTTATGAATGATGAGGATAATATTTTAGATTTTATAGTAATGAATAAATTGCATAACTAAATTGCAAAAAAATAAAGACATTAGAAAACATTATAATAATTAATTTGACAATGGAGAACCCTAAAGTTATTTCTTGGAATGTTAACGGTATTCGATCGAGGATATTTAATGAATGCATTGGCTCAAAAGTTAGTAAAACCAAAGATCTTGAACTAAAAGAAAATAGTCCTATAAATGAAGTTTTAAAGTATGATCCCGACATTATTTGTTTTCAAGAAACTAGATGTAATAAAATATTCGGAGAAACACATATTAAAATCTCTGGTTATAATTCATTTTTTAATCAGTCTGGTATGACAGATGCAAGAGGTCCAGATAGATATTCCGGAACTGCTATATTTTATAAGTATACCTTAGAACCCATTAAAATTGAAACACAGATTCCTGGATACGACGATACAGAAGGTAGAATTATTATAATGTACTTTGAACATTTTATAATTATAAATGTATATGCTCCAAACTCTGGAACAAATTGTGATAAAAAAGAGATATTTATATTACATATGCTAGACTTCTTAAAATCAATTTCTGAAAAGTTTGTCATTTTTTGCGGAGACATGAATATAGCAGTTGATAGTCACTTCATGCCTAGTTTTACAGAAGGACCGGCAGCCGGATTCTTTCCATTTGAGATTAATTTTTGGAAACAACTCAAGGAAATTAATTACATTGATCCTATTAGATGTGACACGGTTTATACATGGTGGGATCCGAGACAACGTAAAGAAAATGGGATGAGTATTTGCAGAAATAGAAATAAGGGATGGAGACTTGATTACTTTTTTATTAATCAAAAAACTAATCAATATTCCAGTAGGGTTTTAAAATATATAGGGGAAAATAATCAAGGTATACCATTAGCTAGTGACCATGCGCCGATTATTTTATCTACCAAGTACAGCTCTTGCGACACCGACTCCGCCACGGCGTGAAAACTCCTCATAACCAGCGTATAATACAATAGCTGTAAATGATATAGCTAATAGCATTACAGTCCAGTAAGTAATATGATCAAATAATCCTGCTCCGCACTGGGTCATGCAGCAACCATTTTTAGGATCTTTGGCATCTCTTAGTTGCTGGAGAGAACCGAAAGCCATCCATAGACCAACTGCTAAAAGAAGAGTATAAAGCGTATTCATCAAAGCCATTTTTTTATTATAATAAAAGAAAAAAAATAAATTAATTTTTTAAAATATAGACGCAATAGCTTCTACAAGATATATTAGCCATGGTACTCCAATTATAATTGTAGAAATAATAGCAATCACCATAGATGACCACCAAGATATTTTATAAAATACACCTGATCCGCAATCTCCTGTTTTACAACAACCATCTTCAGCATTTTGAAGTTGATTTAGTGAACCAAATATAACCCAACCGACAATCATACCTAGGTATAAATAAGTTTTATTAAAGCCTCCTACAGAGCCTCCAAGACTTGGCATTCCTTTACCCATTATTTAATTTAATATAATATATACATTTTTTTAATTTATTAATTAATCCAAATCTTCTAACCAAAAGTTCTTTAGAGACATTTTTTGCACCTTGGTGTATTCTTTTCCTATGTTTTTACATTTATCATTTAGTTTATCAAGTGTATCTTCGCTAAATGAATGTATCTTCATATCTGTTAGATAACTGTAACTATTATTTATTAATGAGTACCCGTTATTCTTTAATTGTTCTTCTATAACAGATATCTTCTTTTTAAATACAATTATTTTATCTTCTATTATATCATTTACAAATCTAAGTTTATTTGATATCAAATCAAGTTCGTTCTTTAGTTTTTCCTCTAAGAAGTTTTTACGCTTTATGTAGTATTCATTTCTGATTCTCCAGAAGTGGTAAATTATTTCTTCTGGGCTTTCCATTTTAACTATTTCATTTTTTTCATTGAATACATACATATTCTTTGCTGATAAATGACTAACCAATTTTAGTTTCTTTTCAATTTCACAATTTTGTGTCCATTCTATTACATTTTCTAGAGGACATTTTAGTTCAAAATTAACTGCTGATTCTGTAGAATTATTAATGTATGAATAAATTACATTATCTGTTTCTAATTTATCAAGAAATATTTTGTAATCGTTTGTCCAAGTTCCAATAGGAAGTTCTGTAATTGTGATTACATTTGCTCTAACAGCGTAAGTTCCATATGTTGTCCACTTGTTTTCTTCTACTTTTTTGATTTGACCAGTAAATCCTTTATACCAAGGAATCATTTCTGGTATATCCGAATCTTCATCGTCTACTAACTTAAGAAGTCTTTCTTTTATGTCATCAGGATTGAAACAAGGTACATCAGTAGAAAATCCAGTTCCAATTCCACATGCTCCATTGATAAGAATCATAGGAAGTGTTGGAACATAGAACTTTGGTTCTATTTCTTGTCCATCATCATTTAGATATTCTAAAAGATGAAAATCATTTTCATTGAAGATTTCTTTGAAAGCTTTTGTTAGATGAGTAAAGATATACCTTGGACTGGATGAATCTTTACCACCGTGAAGTCTTGTACCAAATTGTCCAACAGGTTCAAGAAGATTTATATTATTTGAACCTACAAAGTCTTGAGCAAGATTTATTATAGTATCCATTAGACTTGCTTCTCCATGATGATAACTAGTGTGTTCTGAAACATAACCAGCAAGTTGAGAAACTTTTATTTCTGACACCAGATTTCTTTTGATACATGCATGTATGATTTTTCTTTGAGATGGTTTAAGCCCATCTACAAGATTTGGAATAGATCTAATATTGTCTTCAATTGAAAATAGTACTAGTTCTTTATTTACAAGATCTTTGATATTAACTTTACAATTTGTATAATCAAGTGTTTCTGGATTTTTAATATTTTCAAGAATCCATTTCTTGCGTGACTCTGCCTCTGTTTTTGTAAAGGCCATTTCCAAAGACTTATCGTCGTCTTTGTTTTCTGAGATATAACTCAGAGTTTTCATACTCTTGAAGTATTCTTTAGCTTCTTCGCGAGTACTCGTACCAAGTCCCTTATAATATTTTACTTTCCACCCTGATGTATTATTTTCTTGTTTCCACTTGTTATAATCACTTAGATTATAAAAAGGAAGAATGTTATTTCTTTTTGTAAGCTTAATGACGGGTGTTACCATAGAAGATACAAAATCTTGTTTCAAAAGTTCTGGCCAGCCATTTCCAATAAAGTTAACTAGAAGACTCTTGATGTGAAATCCGTCTGTATCAGCATCTGTCATAATAAGAATCTTACCATAACGAAGATCTGATACATCTTTGTACTTTTTTCCAGATTGAAGACCAAGAATCTGTTTAATATTATTAAGTTCTTCATTTTTTGATAACTGTGCATATGTAGCAGTTCTCGTGTTGAGAAGTTTACCACGAAGAGGAAATGCTCCGTAATAATCTCTTCCAACAACTGACATTCCTGATATTGCCGTTGTCTTTGCTGAATCACCCTCTGTGAAAATAATAGTACACTTTTTAGATTCTTTTGTTCCTGCTTTATTTGCATCATCAAGTTTTGCAATAATTACGCGGTTAGTTTTCTTTCCATCTGTTTTACTTTGCAATTTCTTTTCTTTTGCATCTGCAAGATGCAGAACATTTTCTACAATACCGCTTTTGTACACATTCTTTATGAAGTCTTCGGATGCTGTAAACTTGCTTCCAAAGTTTTGTACTTTTGTGATATTCTTTTCTTTAGTCTGTGATGAAAAGTCTGGATTTACTATGAGACAATTTATGAATACAAAAAGATTGTCTCGGATGTATTGAGGTTTAATTGTAATGTTTTTATTCTTTTCTTGTATCATTTCTGTTAGTTTTTTAATTATAGGAGAAATTACATGTTCAACATGTGATCCTCCGTCGCAGGTATAGATACCATTTACAAAAGATACACATTGAAATCCTTCTTCAGATGGAGCAATAGCTACACTCCAACGTTCGCTTTCTTGAATTATTCTTGGACGAGTCTTTTTATCACCAAGATAAAGACCAATGTATTCTGAAAAGTCTTTAACTTTCATTTTTTGACCATTTAGATGTACAGCTACATTCTTTGGGGTAATTGCACAAAGATCAAGTACTCTTTTTTCAAGAATACTATTAGTAAAATCATTGATACCTGTTATTCCAAACTTTTCATAGTCTGGAATAAAAGTTATTTTCGTATACTCATCGTTAGATTCTGTTATTTTAGGTTTTGATATCTTGCTTAGATTATCAGTAAATGTTTGGATGTATTTTTTACCATTTTTTGCAGTCTCAACTGTAAATGACTTAGAAAAAATAGCAGTTAGTTTTGCACCAAGTCCATTAAGACCACCAGTTGTTCTTTCCTGGGTGTCATCATAGTTGCTTGATGTTAAAAGATTTGCAAATATAAGTTCTGGAATATAAATATTGTATTCTTCGTGAAGTTCAATTGGGATACCAGAATTGTTATAAACACTAATTTTATCACCTGTTATTTTAACTTTGATACAGTTTACAGATTTATTTCTTTGTACTTCATCGGATGCATTAGTTAAGATTTCATCAAATATTTTATAAATGCCTGGATTCCATTCACCTTGAGTATTTTTCATACCTTCGGGTGTATAAATCCAAGCATTTCCAGAACAATTTTTAGTATCACCAACATACATACCGGGTCTAGCTAGAACATGTTCTCTTTGCGAATACTTTTTGTATTTGTCAGTCATCTTCTAGCTATACATTTTGCAATTTTTTAAACCAATTATTTTTTTGTAAAATTATGATACACTAGTTACCTTTAATGCTAGTTATCATTTCGTTAAGTTCATCGGGTGTGCGCACACCTTGAAATCTAACTTCATTTGATTTATATGTAATGATAGTGTCTGGTATAGAATAAACATTATTTTCAATAAGAAAACTTTCAAACTCGTCATTTTCTACATTAATTTCATAAATAACTACATCTGGGATACATTCAATATTTTTATCTAGATCTTTACAGGCTTTACACCATGGGCCACTAAATTTAAAAAACACGGGTTTTTCTCCAAAGTCAATCTTTTTAATATTGTTAAACATTTTAAGTGTAGTAATTTCTGTTGCCATGATATTGTAATTATAATTTATTTTTTTAAGTTAAAATAGTTTAATTTAAAATAAAAACAATAAGTAAATGTTATCTTTTTATACTTTTGATGCTACAAATTTTATAATTGTTCTAACAGTTGCATTTATAATTTATAAATTATTTGAAAAGAAGGATGAAGAGAATAATCCATTAGTAGTATTTGGTATCTCTGTTTTTATTGGAATTGTAGTTAGTATAATGTATTCTTATTTGACTCTTGAGAATGATACTATACTTACGTCTAATTTCTGGGAATAAAATAAAATATAAACATTATAATAATGTCTATTAGTTTGACAAAATTTAATCCTAAGAAGATAGAAGAAAGACGTACATCTGGATCTGGACCCGCAACATGTGTTTTTATAGGAAAACGTGGAACAGGAAAAAGTACACTTGTTGCAGATATTCTATATTACTTACGCAAAATTAATGCAGGTGTTGCTATTTCTGCAACAGAGGATGGAAATGCATATTACTCAAGTTTTATACCTGAAATACTGATACACTCAGAATATAAACCTGAAATTATTCAAAGTGTGATTACTAGACAAAAAAAGGTAATATCAGCTGATAAAAAGTCATCTGAATCAGATGTATTTGTACTTTTAGATGATTGTATGTATGATAAAAAAATGATTAGAGATACTAATATTCGTGGTATTTTTATGAATGGAAGACATTGGAGAATAACATTTATGTTAACTATGCAATATTGTATGGATTTACCACCAGATCTAAGAGCAAATATAGACTATATATTCATTTTACGAGAAAATATAATTCAAAATCAAGAAAAGATATATAAAAACTTTTTCGGAATTTTTCCACATTTTGGTATTTTTCAAGATGTACTAAATAGTTGCACAGAAGGTTACGACTGTTTAGTTCTTGATAATACTTCAAAAAGTAATAATATACAAGATTGTGTTTTTTGGTATAGGGCTAAACCAGATCGTAATTTTAAGATTGGTTCTAAACAATTATGGGACTACTGCAAGAAAAATTATGATGCTAAAAAAGCCAAGGAAGTAAAAGAATATGATGAAAAAAAATTAAAAAAGAAAAATGCTCCAAGCGTAAGTGTAAAGAAAGTTAAATCAAAAAAGAACTAAAGGAGTTTCTTCTTTATTAATGTATTTATTTTTAAGTGTATAATAAGTTCTTTTAACTTTTGTTTTAGGAAAAATTGTACTTTTTTTAAATCTTATAAAAAATCTTTTGATATTTAATTGATTTTTTATTACATTTATAGAGCAATTGTTGATTAATTTATCGACGTATGAATAGATTAAATTATCTTTGATAGATCTAAAATGTAAAATTAATGTAATTATATTTTCATCTGTTAATACGTTATTCATATTATAATATCAAATAAAAGATTTTTTTTATTAATATACGCATCTTTTATTATATTAATAGCAAAAGAATGTTCACGACACGGAACCCCATTTAAAGATGTTATAATATCGTTTACCTTTATTCCAGATATATAACACTGTTCCTTTTTATTTAATTTTTTAACAAGGATGCCTAATTTATTATTACATATGGTTATTCCGGGTGGGATATTACCAAATTGTACATTTATACTTTTTGTAAAGTTTAAAATTATTGGCACATCTGTGTTATTATTAATTTTATCGAACTCTTTATCAAGTTTAATTTCATAGATAGCTTGTTTACATATAGGACATTGTTTACCACCTTTATGTATCCATGTAACTAAACATTTATAACAAAAATGATGCATACATGAACCAACGCAACTATTTTCAATTATATTAAAACAAATTGAACATTCCATAAATTACATTATCTAAATATAAACAATGTTTTTAATTGTAGTTTTTCTATTAAGAACTTTAATTTTTTTAGTATTATCAGGTCTTTTAGTATTATCAGGTTTTTTAGTATTATCAGGTCTTTTAGTATTATCAGGTTTTTTAGTATTATCTAGTTTTTTAGTAGATTCGTGTATATATTCAAGAAAAGAATTAAATGAAAATGTTTCTTTAATGTGTTTTAATTTTGTTTCATATTCATTATAAACATGGTGTTTTCTAAATATTTTACACATAAGATCAAAATCGTTCATATCGTAATTATCATGGGTTATATCAAAGTAAATTAATGTATTAAGATACATTTGAATAATTCCATCATTATTTTTTAAAAAGTCAATCATTTTAGGTTCCATTAAAACCGGAACTATAATTTTTTTCTTATAAAGTGCGTAGTTCCATTCTTTAAAACAATTATCGCTCACTATATTATTATTAATTGAATTATTAATTTTATTACAATATACTTCGGTTAAACACACTAAAAATATTTTACAATTATTTATACTTACCATTATACTATTATCTATGTTATTTTGCATATCATAATGATCAAACCATACACTATAACCTAATTTTTTAAGATTATCACACAATAATTTACACCTGTTATGATTATTTCTGTTAAGATTATCTTTAGCCCATGCATGTGAAATAAATATTTCTTTCATATTGATTCATATTGTTATAATTATAATTATTTAACTTAAAACTAGCGCATATATTAGTATAGTTATGGATAAAATAAATACACTATTAGAGATTCCTCAATATGAACAAAGATCTGAAATGTGGTTTAAACAGCGTGAAAATAAATTAACAAGTTCAGATGCTGGTACAGTACTTGGATTAAATCCTTATTCAAAACCCAATGACGTGTTATTTAAAAAATGTGGGCATGATCCTAAACCATTTGTAGGAAATGTAGCTACGCTTCATGGTCAGAAATATGAAGATCAAGCCATAGACAAGTATTGTGAACTAACGGGTCAAACAAATTATAATTTTGGACTAATAGCTCATGAAGATGTATATAAAACAAATGACTACTATTGGCTTGCTGGGTCTCCAGACGGTATAAGTATAGACAATCGTGGATTAAAAGAACCAATTCTTCTTGAAGTTAAATGTCCTTATCGTAGAAAAATTAAAATTGGAGAAATACCAAAGTATTATTATCCTCAAGTCCAGTTAAATCTTTTTATATGCGATTTAAATGTAGCAGACTTTATAGAATACCAACCACCTAATGTAATGAATATAGTAAGAACATATCGTGATCAAAAATGGCTCGATACTAATCTACCTATACTTGAACGATTTTGGAAAGAAGTTGAACATTATCGTGAAATCGGTATTAAAACACACCCAAAGTTTCCTAAACAAAAAATAACATTAGATTTAACTGAAAGACTTAATGAAAGTCCCGATGAAGAAATTACTTTTTTACAAGATTATTGTATTAGAGAATAATAATACATTTATTATATTTAACGAAGGTAACAGATCAACCTGGAAGATTATTTGCCATATTTATATTTGGACCTTTTTTTATTTTTGATGGGAATTGTTTTTATAATTTATGAAATATTTTGGATTTCTACGGGTTGTTATAAAATATGCGACATTTAATATTTTTAAGTTGAGATTTTACAAAAAAAGATATTACTTAAAAGAATAATACATAATTATATTAACAATGGGTATTCGTGGCCTAAATAGCATTATTAAAAAGTATTCTCCAGATTCAATTAGAGAGATTTCTATAAAAGATATTAAAAATAGTACTGTAGCAATTGATTGTAGTATTCTATTGTACAAGTTTAAATATGCTTCAAAAGTGCCAAACTCTCATCTTATCGGTCTTGCAAATAGAATTAAATTTTATCTTATGAATAATATTCTACCCGTATTTATTTTTGATGGTTCTCCCCCAGATGCAAAGAGAAATACTATAGCAAAACGTCACGCAGCTAAAGAAAAACTTTACGTTCGTCTCGAACAACTTCGAGATGAAGAACCAACCGACGAAGAACATTCTATTAGAATTAATGAAGAAATTGAAAAGATTACATCTCAACTTATAGTTATTAAAAAAGTACATATCGATGAATGTAAAGAACTATTAACAAAGTGTGGTATTCCTTTTTTTACTGCTCCAGATGATGCTGAGAAATATTGTGCATTTTTACAGCAAAATGGACTAGTAGATTATACAATTACAGATGATACAGATGCTATAACATTTGGATGCGAAAAGATACTTAAAACATCTATTAATAAGAGTATAGTTTTTATTGATACAAAAAAGATACTTTCTGATTTTGAAATGTCTCAAGAGATGTTTATAGATTTTTGTATAATGTCGGGTTGTGATTATACCGACACAATTCATCAAGTTGGTCCCGTTACATCTTTTAATTTAATTAAAAAACACACTTGTATAGAAAATGTACTAGAAAAATTAGATAAACCCGTAGACAATTTTAATTACACTGAAGCTAGAAAGATATTTACACAATTTAATTATCCAATTCCTGAAAAAATTACAAAGATGCCATTTGATAAAAACGTTCTACTTGATTTTCTTAAATATCATGATTTTAAAGAAAATGTAATTTCTAAAATAATTAAAATTTTAATTTAAAAAAAATTTTTTTTCTTTTGTATATATTAAATAAAAAATATGGATCCTCTTGAACTTTTCTTCGGAAAAAAGCGTCGTGTTCTTAAGCACAAGAAGTCTCCCGGTCGCAAGCCAAAGCGTGGTCATGGTGTCAAGAAGCTTCCCAAGCGTCTTGCATACGTAACTGTTCGTGGTCGCAAGCGTAAGCTTCATCGTGGTGCCAACGGCGGTCTCTACTACCGTACCAAGTCGGGCCGCACCTACGTTCCTGCCAAGGTTCTTAAGCGCAAGCACCACGAGCTTGCTGTACACCGTGCCATGAAGAAGCGTCGTGTTCGTCGTTCGAAGAAGGCTCTTCGCCGCCGCCGTGGTCGCAAGCTTAAGATGACCAAGAAGGCGATTGCCGCCCGCAAGGCTTACCGCAAGCGTATGGCGCGCCGCTCGCGCTTCGGTCTTTACTAAATTAAAATGAATTAAATCATTTAATTAATTTAAAAAATTATAATAATGATTTAATAAATGACAAGTAGTACTACTATTGATATTCCTATTGTTGAAGGAGAGCCTTATTGTGAAATATCTCTAAATAATGAAGTTTTTCAACCGGTTATGACTATCAAAGAGAGAAAAACTTTTATAACTAAGGTCTACATTTGTGTAGAGTTTCAGTTACTTTCTTTATTTAGTCTAATAATTTTAACAAAAATGTATAATCTTCAATTTTTTTATATTACAGATGTCGGAAGAGGTCTACTTGGACTAAGTATTTTTTTTAGTATATTTCCAATTTTTGCATGTATATGTTGTGAAAGTATTTACAAACGGTTTCCTATTAATTATCTTATGTTGTTGATGTTTTCATTTGGAACGTCATATACCGTTAGCAATGCAGTAATGTATATTAAACCAGATACTCTTATGGTAGCATCTGGTTTAACCACTTTAGATGTATTATTTATAACAATTTTATCTTTTTTTGTAGATGTTAGTCATTGTTACCAGTTTTTTTCTGTATGTCTTATAAGTCTATTAGGTATAAATATCATTAATATGTATATAGTAAGTACATTTTTACAAATGATAATATGTGGTTCTGGTTCAATTTTATTTTCAGGTTTACTACTTTATGACACTAATCAAATAACAAATGTTAACAGCAGAATGTATACAAAAGATGACTACGTTCTAGCGTCTATTAACTTGTATTTAGATATTTTAAATATATTTCTTTACATTTTACAATGTTTACAATTAACAGAAACAAGCAACTAATTCTTCTAAAGAAATATTCTCATTTTTAATATTTATTATTTTTTCAATTGATCTAATATTATTTGGAAGTGTTTTAAAAGTGTTTACTTCAAGAATACTTATCTTATTTTCTAAAATATTGAGATCTATAATACATTCATTTTTATACTTTTCTAAGTTTTTAATTTGGGTTATGTATTCTTTTCCTTTTGGATCTGAATTATGAATAGTAGCAAACTTTTTAAGCTGTTTAAAATTGGTCGTATACATGTCTAGATTTTCTTCATTTTCTACAACTTTAAGACTAAATGTAATTAGATTACAAGGTTTCCATTTAAAGGCTGAATAATTTATTCCATTTATTAGAGGAAGAACATTTGGTATCATAAAAAGTTCTTCATCTTTGTTTATATTGAAGTCTATAACATTTTTATAATCAGTTACTGTTATATCTATTTTTTTACTCAACAAATTATGTTTAAATGAAATAGCCTCATTTATTCTTTCTATGAATGTATTTTTATTTCTAAGATATCCACCTGTTAGAAAAGTATCATAAATAATTATTTTTTCTGGTGTAAAAGAAATATCAAATAGAGATCCGCTATAGTATTCATCAAGAACATTTATATCATTGATTTTAAACATAGTAAAATCTTTAAGAATTGCTATACAAGCGTTTTCTCCCTTATTGTCTTTAAAAAGATAAAGAACAGCTCTTTTTGTATCAATTGTATTCTTTTTATAAATATAATACTCAAATTTCTTAAGTTTAAATGTATTCTTCCTTTCTATATTTATAAAATTTTGTCCAGGAAATGTATATGTATTATATCCATTAAGGGTATTATTGATCATAAAAATAATTTGTTCCTTGTATTTCTCACTTGTTATTTCAGTTGTCATCAATGTTATATATGTATATGATTTAGCTTTAAATATATTTAAAGATATAAAAGCATTTAAATTAATAATGAAGTTTTCATCAAAAGAAGAAACTCTTATTAATTTTTTACTTCTTTTTTATAAAAATAAAACAGAACTTTTAAAAGACATTATAAATCAAAATACACCACTAAGTCTTAGATTACTTGACTGGTTAGTAACAAATTATGCTAAAAAGTATAACATAATTTACCCACTAATGTATAATGGCGAAAAAATATACTTTAATATTTACCTTGATTATAAAAATCAATTAAAAGCATATTCTAAAAAATTTTTTGATCCATTTTGTAGACAAAAAAGAATACTTATTAATTGTAATACTTTTAAATGGAAGGAATATACAGGCGAAAAAATCACAGATGAATATATAATTTCTACGGTAGGGCAATTGAACTTTTTTAGATGGTTTATTGAAAATAAAATTTTCGATTATGCAATGGCAAATATTAAATTAATAGATTTAGATATGAATAATACTATGTATAATAAGAAAAGAGGTTCTAGAGTAGTATTATCACCAAGTGCTGTAAAAGGTATTTATACTAATGAACAGGAAATTACTATAAAGTTTACTTACTAGAAAAAAAATAATTTAGAGATACAATATATTATAAATTACATCATAATGACTACTAATCCGTTGAGATTATGGCTCAAATCTTGTGGAAAAGAAGTAACAGATTCAACAGTTCAAGAAACTACTCATTTTATGTTAGATGGTGGTAAGTTAGATCTAACAAAAGATTATGAAACATTTCAAGAACTGTATGCTAAATATATAAAATATAAAAATTGTATAGTAGAAAGAAAAACTGATATATTTAAATTATTTGTTGATCTTGATATTTTATCACTAGAAGTTTTAGATATAACAGAATATATAGTTTGTATTCAAAACTGTATAAGTAATATATACAGTAAAGATTTTATATGTATAATTGCATCAACGGATATTAATAAAACTATTAGACGCGACGAAACTGAATATATTAAACAAGGTTATCATCTACATTGGCCAAATATTTATGTTAATAAAAGTATAGCTCTTCAAATTAGAAATAATCTTGTTGTATCATTGACTACTTATTTTGGTAAGATAGAATCTATGTATGATTCTTGGGAAAAAATAGTAGATCGTTCTGTTTATGAACATAATGGTCTTAGACTTTTGGGATCAGATAAATGTAGTTATTCAGACGGAGGAAAAGAATATGAAAATAGAGTTTATATTATACATAGTGTATACAACGGAAATAAATATAGTGAAAGAAATACAATGGTTTACAAAACAGATACTTTAAAAGCTGTAAAAGATACTTCTATACGTACTAATCAAACAAATATGACTGAATATAAGAATCTTCAAGAGTATGAAGAAACGGTAGAAGAAAATAATTATGAAAAAAGTGGTTTTATTAGAGTACAAAAAGATTCTAAAGAACATCAAGCTATTGAAAAGTTTTTTAAAAATTACATCACTGGATATCGTATTCAAGATATTAGGCACATCCTTAAAGTTAAAGATTTGAGTATGTATATAATAGATTCAAAAAGTAAATATTGTCAAAATATTCAAGATTTTCATACAAGTAATCATATATACTTCAGATTAACACCTTCTGGGCTTTGTCAAAAATGTAGATCAGAGCGCGAAGGTATACATGGATGTTGTAGAGATTTTAATTCAAGTTGTATACCTATAACAACTACATTAGAAAGTATTCTTGGATGGAAAAAGCCAAAATCTAAAGATGAAACTGTATCAAAAGATTTTAGTATTTCGAATATGTTGGAAAGAATGGAAAATAATATAACAGGTAAGGATCCGTTTAAAGGGCCTAAAAATAAGAAATGTATAAAATAGTTAAAGTTCCTAATAAAAGAGCACATAATAGAGTTCCCATCAAATTGTATTCTGATGAGCTATCCATTAATTGAGGTAATATTTTAAATACAAAATCCTTTACGGTTGTTGTATTTAGAAGAATATAAGATATAACTATTACAAATATTGTATTTTTATTATTAGAAATATTTGAAATTATATCATCAACCTGTTTTTTTTCAACCTGTACTTGTAAATCTTTTACTGGTTCAGGTTCGGGTTTTTTTTCTTGGGTTATTGGAACCGACTTAATTTCTTTTTTAGGTTCTTCAAGATCTGATAATTTACACTCAAAATGTGACATTTAATATATTATTACAAAAATTAATTATTATTTTAAACGTTTAAAAAAAAATATATTTATATTAAATAATATTAAACAATGGGTATAAGTACTGTTACACCAAGATCTTTCAATTCTACCGGTGCTCAATCAATTTGTAGAGCAAATGCACCAGATGATGAAAAGCTTATAGAATCGCAGTTTTTAACACAATGCCAGACAGAATACATACATGGAAGTGGAGAAACATTTGTAAGAGGATCTTTATCAAGTCTTCCAACTACATCGTCCCCTGCTTCAACTTTAAATCAGGATATCTTTTATTTAGAATCGGATGTGGATGCTATTAGTGATATAAACCTTTCTGTTTCGCTTGATATGGCAGCGAAGACTTCTTTCTATGGTAACGAGGCTATGAGTACAACCATCGGTGTTGACACAACCGATCCAAATTCTCCAATGTTATCTACTATCACAAAGGATTTTTTATTGTCTATGATTAATAAAATAGAGTTTCGCGTAGGAGGCTTAACAGTTCAAACTATTCTTCCAGAAGAGATATTCATGAGAAATCTTAGTGAACTAGCGACAACTAGCTTAGATGATTGGTTATCTAGCGGTGTTACAGCTGTAAATAGAGACGGACTTGTTAGTAATCCTTCTTATTCAGGAAAATCTGATAAAAGTTTAGTACAGAATTTTTCTTTATCTGAATTAAACAATATGTCTAATTTACCCCGCGGAAATAATATAATGTTAGTTAGAGACGGAACTAGATATACTTGGACCCTTTCTATTCCTTTCATGGGGAGAAGTAATAATATGCATAACTGTTTCTTACAGTCTGGTGCCGTATCAAATAGTATTACAATGGTCGTATTTTATAATGCTGCATTTCCAAGTGGAAAAACTGGATCAAGACAATTTTCTAGAATAATGTGTAATACATTTATTAACAATTCTGCTCAAGCTAGAGGTATATATGGTTTAATCAGGGATTTAAATTGTGTTACAAATCAAACGTCTCCATATGCAGTTATTACGACTGATACACCTGGAAAAACTTTTATAAACACATATAAAAGTTGGTTAACCGTAAGATCTCATACATTTACAAAAACAGAATCAGATTTTGTACAAAAGAATATAATTAATAGAATTGTAACCGCATCGCAGTCAGTCTCAAGAGAAATTTTAGGGGGTGAAGTGATTCGATCAACGGATATTAATAATATTACCCCAAGAAACGGAGTATCTATTTTTAATGCAATGACGACGACTAATTACTCTTTATATCAAGATATGTTTTTACCAAATTATGTTTCTTTACCTAGTAGTGTTATTTGTTATAAAAATAAAGAAACTGTACCAATAACAATTGATTTATCAAATTTTGATCTAATCGCTTCTCATTTACTTATTGGCGCATTTGCCCCTGTACATAATACAGATGGTTCCGTTTCTGTACCACCTCTTGAGATTTCATGGGATATTACAAGTGGTACAAATACTCCAGGTGTTTCGTGGGATCCATTGTCTGGGGCTGGTGATGTAGATCCTTTAACTACTGTGACCGCCACAAACCACGATTTAGTTCCTTTTATATCACAAGAGAGTTTATCATTTACCGGATATTCTCTTGGAAGTAAGAATAAATGTGTAGGACCTTTTGGGTGTAGTATTAGAGGTATTCTTGATAATTGGTTAGACTCTGTAGAAGTAAAAATAGGTAGCGATACAACTGGTAGACTTCCAGCTGAAAGCTTATTAAAAACCGGAGAAGAATTTGGATTAACATCTGCAGGAGGTGCACCAATTTATGTAGTACCATTAGCTGATAAACCATTTAGTACAGCGGGCGTTCCTATGGCGCGTGTTGGAACAAAACAGGTAATTTTATATGTTGATCAACGATATGCTGTGTCTAGGGGTCCTTTTACACAAGTTAATGGAAGTTATGATACTCCTGCGAGCGGATCATCACAAATCCCAGGCGGCTCTATGGCCAACAAGAAACTATATTCTTGGGCGCCTATTACAAAAGTATCTGTAGTAGGAGTGGGAACGCGTGTACAGACTACTGTTGGAGGAGGAACATCCTTTGCATCGTAAAATACAATTATTTTCAATTATTTTCAGAAAAAAATAAATAAATTAATTAATTTTCGTAATTAATTTAAAAATTATTTTCTTTTGTATATATTAAATAAAAAAAATGACTTCTGCTTTAGCTGCTTTCAACGGATCCGGTACCCAGGGTACTGCCGCTATCTGTAAGATGCACACCCCAGATGATGGCGATGTTCAGTCGGCCTTCTGGAATCGTAATGATACAACTCGCTTTCTTCTTTTCGGTTCGTCTATCCAGGAGATTCCAACCTCGGGTGGTCAGTCTGTAGGGTTTGGTGGTAATCAGATTTTCACAGTAAATAATGATCTTGATTGTCTTGGAGACATTTATGCTCAGATTGAGTTATCTCTAAACGGTTATACATTAGCTACCACCACCGACAAGAAGGTTAACAATATGACTCCTATTGCCAATCTTCAACCTTGGGGTATGGCTAGATTTATTTCTAGAATTGAGTTTATGGTTGGAACCCAGATTTGGCAAACTATGGAGGCCAACGATCTTATTAATGTATTAAATACAGAACTATCCGAGAGCTCCTACCATAATACAGCTTTCCAACTAAACGGTAATTACTTACAGACTGGTCCAAAAACATTGGAAGATCCTAACAGAGGTGTTTATTTAGACCCAATTTTAGCATCTGTTCGTCTTCCTCTTCTAACTAAGACTCTACAGCCACCTCTTTCTAAGTTTACAGACATGACTGAGGATGGTTATCTTATGGCAGCTGCTCCTCATCAGCAGGTTAAGATTCGTCTTTCATATACCCACGACTCCACCGACGTTTTCAAGCCTTTCACCTCGCCAGGCGGGGCCTGGAGCGGCCCGAGCGGCGCACCCACAAAAGACAGCTTTACTTGGTCCGTAAAGCTTTATGCCAAGCAGCAGATTATGTGTCAGGCTGAGCGTCAGCAGCTTAAGAATATGCCACTTGGTCTACCAAAGCGTATTAAGATGACCCAGAATGCGCAGGCTCAGGTAACAATGACTAAGAATACTACAGCTTCTGCTATTGATCTAGATCACTTTTCACTATATGCGTCTTACCTAGTAGTTTCGATCTCGGATCTATCCGGCACCATTATTGGTTTTGATAGCAGCGGTAGCAGCGCGTCCACCACGGACTGGAGCGGCGTGAAGACCTCCGACGTGAATTTGTCGGCAAACGTCGAGAAGGCATTAGGAATATGGGGCCAGAGCTCGGCGAGCGCTGGTTATGGTGCAAAAGCGACTATTGGTAGTGTCTTAGACGCTGAACTTCTACTTAACTCGACCTCTGTATCCG
>Ga0160422_10000662_pt1 | contig 20995 bp, 21 predicted proteins | sample Fk160mmetaG_FD_108192 | JGI IMG/M metagenome (GOLD analysis project Ga0160422, IMG submission 108192) | Marine microbial communities from the Central Pacific Ocean - Fk160115 60m metaG | ecosystem: Environmental > Aquatic > Marine > Oceanic > Photic zone | place: The Central Pacific Ocean... | reverse complement strand
AGAAATTGAATCTTTATCAAAATCAAGGATTATTTTTCTTTCTGCAAGAAGTGAGGATTTTACTCTCATTGCGGCATTCGATGCTGGGGCTGATGATTATATTAACAAGCCAGTTAAACCTAAGATACTTCTTAAGAAAATTTCATCAATTTCAAGAAGGATGATGTCAGATAATAACAACACGAGTAAAATAATGTTTGGTTCACTTTTAATTGATAGAGATTCTTATACTGTCACTAATAATAAAGAAGAAATTACATTACCAAGAAAAGAATTTGAACTATTGTTTCTATTAGCCTCAAAACCTGGAAAAGTTTTATATAGAGATGAAATCATGTTAAAAGTATGGGGAACTCAAGTTGTAGTTGGAGACAGAACAATTGATGTTCACATAAGAAAGCTAAGAGAAAAAATTGGTGAAAAATACATCAAAACAATTAAGGGTGTAGGTTATAAATTTAAAGTTTAAATGAAATCGAAAACGAGAATAAGATTACAGTTATTTTTGTATTCTTTCGTACTAGCATTTCTGTTAGGATATACCACAGAGATTTTTAACAAAGGAACTGGTAATTTCAGCATTTTTGAAAAATCATTCCTTATTATATTCATCATTTTTTTTGTAGCGAGTTTTTCATCATTAATTTTTTTTACAAATTTTTTTATATATAAAAGAGTTCAAGAAATATCAGATCAAATTTTTTCCAATGATTCTAATATTTCTAGAACTGTGACAACAAACATGGATGATATGTTAGAAGAAATAAAAAAATTAGACAATGAGAGAAAATCTGAACTTGTTCAGATGAGGGAGCAAGAGAATTTTAGACGAGAGTTTATTGGAAATTTGGCTCACGAACTAAAGACTCCAATTTTTACAAGTCAAAGTTACATTTTGACTTTACTTGATGGTGCTTACAAGGATAAAAACGTCAACAAGAAATATCTAAAAATAGCTGGAAAGGCAATTGATAGATTGAATTTCATTATAAAAGATTTGGATTTAATAACTAAGTTAGAAACAGGCGATAGTAATTTAAAAAAATCGAACTTTAATATTATTCAATTGGTTGAAAATGTAATTGAGATGCTAGAAATTAATGCCAGAAAAAAGAATATCAAATTAGTTGTTGATGCTTCATCTGACCAGTCAGTTAAGGTGAATGCAGATAAAGAAAAAATTGAACATGTTTTAACCAACCTGATTGAAAATTCAATTAAATACGGGAAAGAATCTGGTACCACAGAAATAGTTGTTGAAAAATTTTTAGGAAACAAATTATTAATCAGAGTTACTGATAATGGAATAGGTGTGGAGAATAATAATTTGGAAAGATTATTTGAAAGATTTTACAGAGTAGATCAAACTGGAAATCGATCAACAGGTGGATCTGGACTTGGTTTAGCCATAGTTAAACATATTATTGATGCTCATGACGAAAAGATATTTGTTGAGAGTGAATTAGGTATTGGATCTGAATTTTCTTTTACTATTGATCAGGCAAATTAATTACTTTTGAGAAAAAGTTATCATTGGGAAGTAAAAACAAGCTTAAAAAGTTTAATGAAAATTTAAGTTTTCAAAATCTCTTTCAACCAAGTAGGGATGAACTTTTAGAATCAAATTTCAAATATAAAGGAAGGTGGAGTGATTATTTTCAAAACTCATATCCTATAACACTTGAACTTGGCTGTGGCAAGGGCGAATATTCTTTTGAACTTGCTAAAAAATATAATAATAGAAATTTTATTGGAATAGATATTAAGGGTGCAAGAATTTGGTCTGGTGCTAAGAATTCTACTAATCTTAAAATGAAAAATATTTGTTTTATTAGAACAAATATTGATCTTATCGGAAATTTATTTTCGGATTATGAAATAGATGAGATATGGATAACTTTCCCTGACCCTCAAACTAAAATTCAAAGAAAAAAACATCGATTAATCAACAAGTTTTATTTGGATTTATATAAAAGAATTTTAAAAAAAGGTGGAGTTATTCATCTAAAAACTGATAGTGAATTTTTACATGGATATACTCTTGGATTAATTGAATCAAACGAAATTGAACTTATTCATTCAAATCATGACATATATTCAAATAATAACGCACCAATTGATGCTCTCAAGATTCAAACATTTTATGAAAATCAATTTTTAAAAGAAAATAAAAAAATTACTTATTTGAGTTTTAAGTTCATATATGGGTGAATCATTTTTTGAAAGAGTTTATTCCGTTGTAAGAAAAATTCCGGAGGGGAAAGTTACAAGCTATGGAGCAATTGCTAATTTTCTTGGAACTCCAAAGTCAGCAAGAGTTGTTGGTTGGGCGATGAATGCTTCTCATAATTTGGATGATGTACCAGCTCATAGGGTTGTAAACAGAAATGGTCTTTTGACTGGAAAACACTTTTTTTCAGGTTCAAATCTTATGAGAGAATTGTTGGAAAGTGAGGGGATAAAAATTGAAAATGATAAAATTGTTAATTTTGAATATCATTTCTGGAATCCATCCACATAAATGTTATAGTATTCATTATTTTTGTAATCGAAATTATGAGTAAAATCAATTTTAGTAAAGAGGCAGTAAAGAAAGTCATTTTAGATATTGACAATAAAGTCAAAATTCTTAATATAAATAGATTTTCTAATCAAGTTGATATTGAAATAGAAGTTTCAAACTTTACTCACAGAGCTAAATCAGATCTTAAAAAAAAGTTACTTCCTCCTTTAAATGAAATTTTTTTAAAGGATATTAATTTTTCGATAAAATTTTCTGCAGTAAAAAAAGATAATTTAAATAATGTAAATCAACTTTCCAACATAAAGAATGTAATTGCCATATCCTCAGCTAAGGGAGGTGTTGGTAAGTCAACAGTAACTGCAAACATTGCAATAACTTTGAAAAATATGGGCTTTAATGTTGGTGTATTAGATGCTGATATTTATGGTCCTTCCATGCACATCATGTTTGATTTAGTTGGAAAAAAACCTTTAGCAGTCGAGGTAAATGGTAAGTCTAAAATGAAACCATTAGAAAGTTATGGAGTAAAAGTTTTATCAATTGGTTTTTTTACAGGGATTGATCAAGCAGTAATTTGGAGAGGTCCCATGGCAACTAAAGCACTAAATCAATTAATTTTTGATGCTGACTGGGGGGGGTTGGATTTTTTAATAATCGATCTACCCCCTGGGACTGGAGATATTCATCTTAGTATAATGCAAAAAATCTCTGTTAATGGCTCTGTTGTAGTCAGTACACCTCAGATTGTTGCAATGGCAGATGCTAGAAAGGGAATTACTATGTTTAAACAAGAAAATATTAACATCCCAGTTTTAGGTTTAATTGAAAATATGTCATATTTTTCTCCGCCAGATCTTGTTGATAAAAAATATTACATATTTGGGAAGGATGGAGTTAAAAATTTATCTGAAGATTTTGATATTGCTTTCCTCGGTGAAATTCCTATAATTCAAAGTTTAAGAGAGTCCGGTGATGTAGGAAGACCGGGAGTATTACAAGAAGACAATGAGTTGACTAAAATTTTTAATGAAATTACCAAAAAAATTATTATTAATTTAACTAAAAGAAATAAGAACTTACCTCCAACTGAAATTTTAAAAATCAAAACCATGGCAGGTTGTTCATCTTAATATGGAACAAAACTTAAACAATAAAATAGAGAATGCACTTGAGGAAATTAGACCCTTTCTAAGGGGAGACGGTGGTGACATTGAATTAGTTTCTGTTGAAAAGAATATAGTTAAAATAAAGCTACTTGGAAACTGCAACAGTTGTTCTGTGAATCAAATGACTTTAAAAAATGGAGTTGAAATGGTAATAAAAAAACATCTACCGAGTATTGAGAAAGTTGTTAATATAGATGATTAAGACAGATATAATTATTATTGGCGCTGGTCCCACAGGCCTATTCACAGTTTTTGAAGCTGGATTATTAGGACTAAAATGTCATATTATTGATTCCCTTGTGAAGCCAGGTGGTCAATGCTCAGAAATTTATCCTAATAAACCAATATATGATATTCCTGCTTACCCAGAGATAATGGCAGGGGATCTCGTTCATAAATTACTAGATCAAATAAAACCATTTGATCCAGGATATACTATGGGTGAATCTGCGGTTAAATTAAAAAAAAGTGATGGTGAATTTATAATTACAACAGATAAGAATACTAATATAAAAGGTAAAGTTGTTGCAATTGCAGGTGGTTTAGGAAACTTTGAACCAAGAAAGCCCAATCTAGAAAATATTGATAAATATGAAGAAAATGGTCTTGTATATAAAATCATCAATAAAGATAATTTCAAAGATAAAAATGTTATAATTTCTGGTGGTGGAGATTCAGCATTGGATTGGACTTTAGAACTTTCAAAAATTGCTAAAAAAGTAACTTTAATACACAGAAGAAATGAATTTAGAGGAGCAGTTGAATCTGTAAAACAAATACAAAAATTAAAGGACAAAAATATTGTGGATGTAATAACTCCCGCTCAATTGGTTGCAATCAATGGTAATGAAAAAGTTGAAAGCATTGACCTTAAAGTAAACGAAGAAGTTGTTACAATTGAAACTGATTATATCATCCCTTTATACGGATTGATACCTAAAATGAATATTTTCAAAGAATGGGGATTAAATATTGAAAAAAATGCAATTTCTGTTAATAATGCTTTAGATTATAGCACCAATATTAAAGGTATTTATGCAATTGGAGACATAAATTATTATCCAGGAAAATTGAAACTCATTCTTTCAGGTTTTCATGAAGCTGCAGTGATGTGTCATAGTGCTTATAATTATATTAATCCTGATAAAAAAAATATATTAAAGTATACTACAATTTCTGGAATTAAAGGATTTGATGGTTCTGTCAAGCAACCAAAAAAATCAACAATTAACTCTATCAATTAAAATATCTTGAATCTTAAATCAACTTCGTGGACATCCCCTTCAAACATAGCATTGGTAAAATATTGGGGAAAAATTGATAATCAGATTCCAATCAATCCATCAATAAGCTTTACTCTGAATGATTCTTTAACAAAGACAAAAATTACATTTGAAGAATCATCAGATTTTGAATACGATTTTTATTTCGATGGAGTCAAAAAAGATGATTTTAGACCCAAATTAAATACATTTTTTGAAAGAACTAAATCATTTTTCCCAAGTTTAAATTCTTTAAAGCTTAAGATAGAATCTTCTAATACATTTCCTCACAGTAGTGGCATCGCATCTTCAGCTTCTGCATTTAGTGCACTTACATTATGTCTTCTTGAAAATGAATTAAATAAAACATCATATGATAAAGATTTTTTTTTAAAAGCCTCTCACATTTCAAGACTCGGATCTGGCAGCGCATGTAGAAGTTTGTTTGGTCCAATTACTGTGTGGGGAAAGACTAGTGAAATTCAAAATAGTTCTGATGAAAATGCTGTTGTGTTTGATAACATACCAATAGATTTTCCTAAATTTTATGACTCTATTTTATTGGTAGATGAAGTTGAGAAGAAAGTTTCAAGTTCTGCAGGTCATGAACTTATGCGTAATCATAGATTTAAATCATCAAGAATATTTCAAGCTAATAGTAATCTTAAAAACTTAATTAAATCGATCAATGAAAAAGATTTAGGTTTATTTATTAAAATAGTTGAAGATGAGGCTTTGACATTACATGCACTGATGATGACATCAAATCCAAGCTTTATACTACTTAAACCAAATACAATTGAAATTATTAACCAAATAAGAAAATTTAGAAATAATAATCAAGTAGACATGTGTTTTACACTTGATGCTGGAGCAAATGTTCATTTGTTATATACTGAAAGTTGTAGAATTAAAGTAATTGATTTTATTGAAAAAGAACTTCTTAAATTTTGTAAATCAAATAAATACATTGACGATAGTGTTGGTATGGGTCCATCAAAAATTCATTGAAAAATGAAAAAATACTTTTCTAAAATATTGCTTTTTGGAGAATATGGAATAATAAATAACTCAAATGCTTTAGCTGTTCCATATAAAGAATATTCAGGTAAAATTATTTTCAGAGATAATGATTCGAGCTCTAACATTACTATACAAAAACTTTATGAATACATGATTCAAAAGAAATTGGATAATTTATTTGATATATGTTCATTTCAAAAAAATTTAAAAGAGGGTATGATTTTTAAAAGTAATATTCCAGTAAAATATGGATTGGGAAGTAGTGGAGCATTAGTTGCAGCTTTATACGATTCATATAGCTTGAATAAAAATAAAATTGATTTATCTGATACAATAAAAGAGTTGTCTTCAATTGAGTCATTTTTTCATGGAAAGTCCTCTGGGTTAGATCCTTTAACTAGTTACTTAAATTCACCAATTTTGGTCAATGCAAATAAGACCCTAAAAAAAATAGATAAAACACTAATAAGTAACGGCCATGACAATGAAGGTTTTTTCTTAATCGACACTCATGTTAGCTCAAAAACTCAACCCTTAGTAAATTTTTTCTTAAACAAACTTAACGATGCTTCATACAAGAAATCTTTTGAAAATAATTTTATAAAAAGTACAAATAATTGTATAGATTTTTTTTTAAAAAACGATTCAATAAATCTTTTCAGTGAAATGAAATCTTTATCAGCATCTACATTAAATTTATTTAATCGAATGATTCCCGAATCATTTAAAAATCTTTGGCTTTTTTGTCTAGATTCTAAAGATGTAGCCTTGAAACTTTGTGGTTCTGGAGGAGGTGGATATATTATAGGTTATTCAATTGATTTAAAAAAGACAAAGAAAGAATTAGTTAATCATAATATAAAATTGATCGATTTTGAATAGATATATTCTTTACAATAAGCCAAAAAAAATTGATTTAAATAATATACCTAAACACTTATCTAACGCTTTTTTTAAAATTTTTAAAGGACTTACTTACAATGTTATTAGTTTAGATGCTAATTGTAGTGGTTTGGTTTTGTTTTACTCAGATGAAACCTTTGACATTGATCAAAGATCTAAGAAAATTAAAGTTTTACTTGATTTTCAATTCAAAAATGATCTAAAAAATGATGAAATAAGTAATATTACAAGTGACATACTTTCTGTAGATAAGAATTCGAATTTTGTTTTTAAATCAAGTGAGCTAGGAATAGAAACAACACTATATTCTCAAAATAGTATTACTGACAAACTTAAAAAATTTGATTTACTGAATATAGACAGAATTTTAATTTCTAATCTTGACAAATTTAAAATTCCTAGAGGGAAATATAGGGTTTTAAAAGATATTGAGGTTTTTAATTTTAAGTCTTTATCTAAGAGCCCAAATAAAACCCCTCGTTAATAAAGTCATAGCTTCGTCATACTTTAAAAATTCATCAGGATCATGTCCAAGTGAAATATAAAATACTTTTCCATTACCATATTTTTTCTTCCAAGCAACTGGCATTATAACATTTTCAATCCATGAGTGTGGGTGATTGGTAAATCTTGATTGTGCTATGATATCAATATTTGGATCTACGTGCATGTAGTACTGTTCGGTTTCAACTTCAAAATTATTAACTCCTTTTGTCAGTTCATCTTTAAGAATTTCAACCTCAAATTTTACTTTATTTCCAGGATGTGATACAAACTGACCTCCGATCATGAATTGATAGTTTGTGTTATTTCTAAAAGAATCTCCTAAACCGCCATGTGTACCTGCAATTCCAACTCCACTTTTTACTGCTTTAGTTAAGTTTTCCTCTTGTTTGTCATCCAGCTCACCCAATGTAACAGATTGTATTATTAAATCATATTTTAACAAATTATCTAAATCATCATAAACTTTCACTCCTTCAGCAATTTGATAATTTGCATTTTGAATTTTCAACCAATCCTGAATGATATTAGCAAATTTTTCAGGCTTATGACCATCCCATCCTCCCCAAACTATCAACACATTTTTGTCTTCTAAATTTTGAGAGAATTGAGGAGTACTTAACAGAAGTAGAAAAATAATGTTAAATGTGAAATATTTCATTTTAAAATATGATAAATATGTTTAAATTTATTAAAACACTTACGAAATCCAAAAAACATAAAATGAAGAATAGAAGAAAATTTTTGAAAAACTCGGCTTTGATGGGTACCGGTTTCTTTATAGTACCAAGAAATGTATTAGGTGGACCAGGATTTATCTCACCTAGTGATCAATTGAACATCGCTGCGATTGGTTCTGGAGGAAAAGGTGGCGATATCAGAGATGAATGGGCATCTGGTGAGAGAGTGATTGCATTGTGTGATGTACATCCTGATGGAAATCATGGTGTTGTTAATTCTAGAAAAAAATTCCCAAATGCAAATTTCTATGTTGATTTTAGAGATATGTTGGACAATGAGAGAGATTTAGATGCAGTTACAATAAGTACACCTGATCATACACATGGATTTATTGCGGCTAATGCTATGAACAGAGGGCTACATGTTTATGTTCAAAAACCATTAACACATAACATTGAAGAAGCTAGAAAACTAACCCAAATAGCTGCAAAAAATAAAGTTGTTACACAGATGGGTAATCAGGGAGGATCAAGTACAGGAGTAGTTAAAATTCAAGAATGGGTTGATAAGAAATTAATAGGAACTATTAAAAAAATATTTGCATGGACCGATAGACCAATTTGGCCTCAAGGATTTGAAATGAAGAATACTGAAGAAGTTAAGCCAGAAAGCTTAAATTGGGATTTATGGCTAGGACCTGCTTCAAATACAAAATATACTTCTCAATTACATCCATTTAGTTGGAGAGGATGGTGGGATTATGGGACTGGATCGCTGGGGGATATGGGATGTCACATTCTTGATGTTCCATGTAAAACTCTCGGACTGCATTATCCAACAGATGTAGAATGTAGTGTTGGTTCTGTATATGAACAAGCGTGGCAGCAGAATTATATTCCCAAAGGCTGTCCACCATCATCCATTGTAACACTTCATTTCGATAAGACCAATAAAAACGATTCCAAAATTCAATTAGTTTGGATGGATGGCGGTTTAAAACCTAGTCATCCTGAAGAAATACCAGCTGAAGATTTTTTAGGTGAACCAAATAGTACAAACGGTATATTGATGATTGGAGATAAAGGAGTAATTTCTTGTGGTGTTTATGGTTTAAATCCAAAGCTTTACAGAAAAGGTCAAGAAACTCTTGATTATAAAACAGATGAAACTTGGAGTAGTTTAGATCAAATTCATCATTATGAATGGATTAATGGTATTAAAGCAGGATATGGAAGTGATGAATACAAAAAAATAACAGCTCCATTTGAGTATGCAGGTCCTTTTACTGAAACTGTTTTAATGGGTAACCTTGCAATTAGGTCTTACATGATTATGGATGGAAAACCCGATCATAGCCCAAACAGATATGCTTCATCAGAGCATAGTAAGTTTAAAGGTAGGAAGAAACTTTTATGGGACGGAGATAATATGAAAATCACAAATTTTGACCAGGCTAATCAGTTTGTAGGCAGAACAAGAAGGTCTGGTTGGGACTTTTAATTCTTTCAAATGAAAAATTTTACAAAAATTCTATTATTAAGTATTGTCATCTCATCTTGTAATTCTGATAATGAATGGAAGAATTTATTAGCTGAGGACAGTTTAGTTGGTTGGCATTATTATAATGATAATGGTAACAAAACAGGATGGAGTGTCAGTGACGGTATACTCTCTTTTGATCCAACTCTATCTAATTATCAGACAGATGAAGATGGAAATATTTTGACATGGGATAATGGTGGTTTAAAAAAGGAAAACAACGATTTAGTCTCAGATCTTGATTACACTAGTTTTAAAATATATTTTGAATGGAAAGTAGACTCTCTTACAAACAGTGGATTTATGTGGGGTGTAAAAGAGGGAGAAAAATATGAATATCCTTTTGTAACAGGTCCAGAAATTCAAATATTAGACAATAATTATCCTGATGGCGAAAAAGCAGGCAGTCTTTATGCTATGGTTTCACCAACTGTAGATATGTCCAAGCCTGTGGGTGAATGGAATTCATATGAGATTACAATTGATCACAATAAAAATTTTGGTAATGTTATATTTAACGGTACGGAAGTTGTTACGTTTCCTCTGAGTGGCGATGAATGGGATTCAATGGTTGCAAAAACTAAATTTGCAAACTGCGACCAGAAGCCATGGGATAATTGTGAGTTTGGAAAATTTAAAACTGGAAAATTGTGTTTTCAAGATCATGGAGCACCTATATATTTTAGAAATATAAAATTAGTAGAACTTTGATATGCAAATAAAAAATAGAGCCAAAGAGTATGACGTAATTATTGTAGGCTCTGGAGCAGGAGGAGGTATGGCCACAAAAGTTTTATCTGAAGCTGGTTTATCAGTGGCTGTTGTTGAAGCAGGCCCTTTTTTTGACCCTGCTGATCCCAAGACAATGACACAATTAAAACCTGCGTTTTATTCACCAAGAAGAGGCGGGAGCTCTACAAGACATTTTGGTGATTATGATCAAGCATATGGTGGTTGGGATATTGAGGGTGAGCCTTATGGACAAATAGGTGAAACTGATTTTAAGTGGTTTAGGTCCCGAATGTTGGGAGGTAGAACAAATCATTGGGGAAGAATTTCATTAAGATTTGGTCCAAACGATTTTAAAAGAAAAAGTATTGATGGATTAGGAGAAAACTGGCCTATTTCTTATGATGATATTAAACCTTACTATGACAAGGTTGATAAGTTAATTGGAGTTTTTGGATCTAAGGAGAATATATACAATGAGCCTGATGGTTTTTTTCTTCCTCCACCGAAACCCAGACTGCACGAACTATTCTACATAAAAGGTGCTAGAAAAAGTAATGTAAAAGTGATGCCCTCAAGGCTTTCTGTGCTAACTAAAAGAATTAATAATGATAGAGGTCTTTGCTTTTATTGCGCTGGTTGTGCAAAAAGTTGTAATGTCTACGGCGATTTTTCCTCAGGTTCTTGCTTAATTTTTCCTGCACAAAAATCTGGAGGTCAAATAGATCTTTATGTTAATTCAATGGTGAGAACAGTTACTACTAATGAAGAGGGTAAAGCGTCAGGCGTATCGTTTATTGACAAGGATCAAAATAAAGAATATAAATTAAAAGGTAAAGTTGTTGTATTGGCTGCATCAGCTTGTAGTTCTGCAAGAATTTTATTGAACTCAAAGACTAAACAACATCCTAATGGTCTAGGTAACAGCAGTGATTTGATTGGAAAATATTTACATGACTCTACAGGTGGAGATATGATGGCTTTTCTTCCCGAGTTAATTAATAGAAAAACTTACAATGAAGATGGGGTCGGCGGCATGCATGTTTATTCTCCATGGTGGTTGGACAATAAAAAATTAGATTTTGCTCGTGGATATCACATTGAAGTTTGGGGAGGAATGGGTGCTCCAACATATGGAACTGGTTTTAATGTTAATAATTTTAATAAATTTTTTGGAATAAATAAAGCTGGTGGGTATGGTGATATTTTAAGGTCTGACATGAAAAAATATTATGGATCTACAATAGGAATTTCAGGTAGAGGTGAATCTATTGCTCAAAAAACAAATTATTGCGAGATTGATCCAAATAAAGTTGATAAATTTGGGGTTCCAATATTAAGATTTAATTATCAATGGACTGACAACGAAATCAAGCAAGCCAAGCACATGCAAGACACATTTGAAGAAATTATTTACAATATGGGAGGTATTCCACTCTGGGGAAAACCTGGAAAGGATGCCAATTATGGACTAAACAAGCCTGGGTGGATAATTCATGAAGTTGGAACAACAAGGATGGGTGATGACCCAAAAAAATCAGTTACTAATCAATTTGAAAGACTTCATGATGTGTCAAATGTCTATGTAGTTGATGCTGGTCCGTTTGTATCACAGGCAGACAAAAATCCAACCTGGACAATCTTAGCGCTTGCGATGCGTTCATCTGAACATATTGTGGAAGAATTTAAAAAACAAAATTTTTAAATTATGAAAAGAAGAGATTCAATTAAATCTATAGCTTTAGTATCATTTGGAGCAAGTCTTTTCTTGGAATCATGCTTTGGGGTCACTAGAGAAAAAATCACAAGGTCTTTAACTAGATATGATTATGGAAGAACACCAGAAGAGACTCTTTATGATGATAAACTTTTTGCTCAAAAGTTTTTCACAAGCGATGAATTATTGACCCTTGACAAGCTTTGTAACTTAATACTTCCACCTAACGAGTTTGGGTCAATTAGAGATGCCGAGGTAGTTCAATTAATTGAATTTATGGCAAAGGATATTCCTTCATATCAAGTTCCTCTAAGAAATGGTTTAGTGTGGATTAATGAGGAAAGTAAAAATAGATTTAATAACCTTTTTATTGACTTAGATCAAACGAACCAAAAAGAAATTCTAGACGAAATTGCCTATTATGATCCAAATGATAATATGAATGATCTTCCAGAACCAGTTCAGTGGTTTAATCTTGTTAGAAACTTAACTATGACAGGCTACTTTACCTCAGAAGTTGGAATTAAAGAATTAGGTTACAAAGGTAATATGCCTAATATTTGGGATGGTGTTCCACAAGATGTGCTAGATCAATATGGATTAGAGTATGACAAAGATTGGTTAGAAAAATGCATTGATCAATCTACAAGAATGACTATTGCTGAATGGGACGATGAGGGCAACCTATTAACATAAAAAAAAAGCCGCCTGAAAGCGGCTTTTTTTTAATTATATTATAGTCCAAGTGCCTTGTTAAATTCCTCATCTGTAAACTCGTTACCATAAAGAAGAGTTGAAAATCTGGCAACTTCGGCAGCAATTTGAACGGCAGCCTTAATTTCATCATCTGTTGCTCCAACTTTTTTTGCAGCAATAACCTGAGCCTTTATACAATATTCACATTTCATTGCAGCTGATGCAGAGATTGCTGCAAGTCTTGCTTCTTTTGTAGCGATTGGTCCAGATGAAAAAAGTTTATTCCAATCAACAAAATATTGAGCTGCTTCAGAAGCAATTAATTTTGGATACATTTTATTAAATGGACTTTTTTCAAGCAATTCGTTGTAGCTTGATTCGTTAGTTTGCCCGAACGCATTTATTGAAATAAATGTGAAAAGGATTATTGAGAAATTTTTTTTCATTGTTATTTAATTAGTTTCACTTAAATATAATAAAAAAGCCCCATTTCTGGGGCTTGAGTGGTACCTCGCAGAATCGAACTGCGGACACAAGGATTTTCAGTCCTTTGCTCTACCAACTGAGCTAAGGTACCATGTATTTTTTTGCAGTGGCAAATATAATCCTTTTCAATAATAAATGAAAAATACTCAAACTTATTTACTTTTGCTTTTATTATGAATTTACTTGTAGATATTGGAAATACATTAACTAAAATTGCTGTCTCTGATGGGAAATCTATACTCACAGAATTCAAATTAAAGTCAATTGATTTGGATTTTGTAAAAGATGTTATAAAAGACAATAATATAATTAATAGTGCTATTTCTAATGTGAGTAAACCAAATCAAAAATTATTTGACTTATGTGATTCAAAATCAAATCTTTTTACCTTTAAAAAAGAGGTTAAATTACCCTTTAATAACCCATATGATTATGGTTTAGTTGGTGAGGATAGGTTGTCATTAATCATGGGAGCATGTTCGATGTACCCTCAAGATAATGTTTTGGTTGTTGATCTTGGAACTTGTATCACATATGACATCAAAACCTGTAAAAATAATTATCAAGCAGGTGGAATTTCGCCTGGCATAGGACTGAGAAAGAAATCTTTATCTTCAGGTACAGCTAATCTTTATGAAATAGATCCTATATATCCCAAATCAATGATTGCTTCTGACACTCACAGTTCTATTAGTATTGGATTATTAATAGGAATTCAGTCAGAAATCGAAGGAATGATAAAAAGGTATAAAAAAATCTACAAAAACTTGAAGATTGTTATTAGTGGAGGAGATGCGAAATTTTTGGGTGATAAGATAAAAAACACCATATTTACAAATTCAAATTTTGTATTTACTGGTTTGAACTATTTAATTGAATACAATAAGCATAATGAATAGGATTTTTTATTTACTTTTTTTAATATCCTTCTCTGTTTCATCGCAAAAATTAAGTTATTCACCGTACTCTTATTTTGGAGTTGGTGATACTGGTTTTAGTGCAACAGCAGAAAATCAAATGATGGGAGGCATTACATCATATGCAGATAGTGCTCAGGTTAATTTAAATAATGCTGCTAGTCTTTCAAAATTAAAATTTGTTAATTACCTAATTGGAGTGGATTTAAAAAGCACTACGTTTAAGAATGATAATACAAACGAGAGTTCAACTGCAGCTGGTTTGAAATACATTGCAGTCTCCGTTCCTGTTGTCTCTGGAATTGAAAGAAAAAACCTTTTTTCATTCTCATTTGGTATTAAACCAAACTCCTCTGTTGGCTACTTACTTGAAAATAATATTGAGGATTTAGCAACCCCTGAATTAAATAGGTTTGAAGGAGACGGTGGAATTAATACAGCTTTTTTATCTGTAGCTTTTGAGTTATTCAAGAATGTAGGATTTGGTGTTTCTTCATCATATTCTTTTGGAAGTTTGAATCATTATCACTCAAAAATATTACAAGATGTTGAACTTTACACTAAGGTTTCTAACGAATCATCTCTAAGTGGTTTAGACTATACTTTTTCTACATTCTATCATGGCAAAGTCTCAGATAAATTATTTTTATATTCTTCGTTCTCACATAAACCTGAAAATGACCTTAACTCTACAAATAACCAAACAATAGCTACATTAAAAGCAGATGGAGGATTTGGCGGTGATTCTGAGTCAATAGATTTGCAAGCGATAGGCTTAGATAAAACTAAAGTCAAAATGCCTGCCATGAGTATAGTTGGAATTGGTCTTGGACAAGATAAAAAATGGTTTTTTGGTGTTAGCTACAAATCAATTGCTAAAGGTGGTTATAAAAACAGAATTATGAACTTGGATAATGTTTCTTTTAAATCCTCAAAGCAATATTCAGCTGGAGGATTTTTTATTCCAAATTACGATTCCTTTACTAATTTTTTTGACACCTTAACTTACAGGTTTGGAGTAAGATACCTTTCTGGAGGGCTTCACGTAAACAATCAACAGGTAAATGATTTTGGTATAAATTTTGGAGTTGGTATACCATTAGCCGGGTTATCTAAAGCCAATGTCGGTTTTGAATTTGGTCAAAGAGGAACAAATGATGCTGGATTAATTAAAGAAAATTATTTTAGTGTAAAACTTGGATTTTCATTAAATGATGTTTGGTTTATTAAAAGCTTATATAATTAAAAAAACACCATGAAATTAAAAGTATTTTTAATATTTACTTTACTTTTTAGCAGTATTAATGCCCAATCATCTGAGGATTGTTTAAGTAATCTATCAATATTTGCTGAATATTACAAGGTAAAGAATTATGAGTCTGCATACGAACCTTGGATGAAGGTTAGGATAGAATGTCCTACGATGAATCCTGCAATATATACCTATGGTAAAAGAATGCTAGAGCAATTTATTAAGAGCTCCGAGGGTGATCAAAAAACTTTATATCAAAATGATTTGATAAAACTCTACGATGAATGGTTGGTTAATTTTCCTACACTAAAAGGAAGGAACATAACTGGTGAAATTATATCTAACAAAGCTCAAGCTCTATTAGATTATAAATTAGTGCCTAAGGAAGAAGTATTTGCTACATTTGATAATGCCTACAAAACGGATAGAGCTAGTTTTGATGATCCAAAGCCACTTTACAATTATTTTAAAACTTATTTTGATCTATATAAATCTAACTCTGAAGGAGTTACACTTGCAAAAGTATTTGATAAGTATGAAGATATTTCTGAAAGGTTTGAAGAGGTTATTGATGGATACGCAAAACAGCTTGCAATCATTCTTAAAAAAGAAGAATCAGGTAGCCCTTTAACTTCTCGTGAAAAGTCTAACAAACGAGCTTTTGGTATTAATTCAAATGCTTCTAGTATCTACTTAAGAAATCTAAATGCAATAATTGCCAAGGAATCGACTTGTGAAAATTTAGTTCCACTTTACAGAAAAAATTTAGAAGAAAACAAAGACAATCCTGTATGGTTAAATAGAGCAGCTTCTAGAATGGACAGTAAAGAATGTTCTGATGATCCACTATTTGTTGAGCTTGTAGGTTTGCTTCATGATTTAAATCCATCTGCTAATTCTGCATATTATCTTGGTCTATTAAACGATAAGAAAGGAAATATAGATGAAGCCTTAAAGTATTATAATGAATCAATCGAACTTCAAACAGATAATATCAAAAAAGCCAGAATATTATATAAGATTGCTACTAAATTTAAAAATTCAGGACAGTTTTCAAAAGCTAGAACATATGCTCGAAATGCATTAGATTATCAACCTTCCATGGGTAGAGCATATCTATTAATTTCGAATATGTATGCCTCGAGTGCTAATAATTGTGGGAATTCACAGTTTGATAAAAGAGCTGTTTACTGGCTAGCGGAAAAGGAAGCAAGAAAAGCTGCAAAAATAGATGCAAGTATTAGAAAAAATGCTTTAAAAACTGCTGAAAGTTACAAAGGAAGAGCTCCATCTAAAACAGATATTTTTACGGAAGGTAAAGCTGGTGAAGTGATTAAATTTTCCTGTTGGATTGGCTCTTCAGTAACTGTTCCAGCACTTTAATGATTCATTACAGGTTTATTATTTTATTATTATCTCTTTATTTTGTTTCGTGTTCGAATAACTACGAAGAAGTTAAAAAAATTAATAAAGTTGACCTTGTACCTGAAGGATTAACTAAGGATTTTGTTTTAAAATATACTGATTCAGCTAGATTAAAAGCTAAACTTAAATCACCTTTAAATATAGATTTTACTAATCAACCTTTTCCTTATTCTGAGTTTCCCAATGGTCTTGAAATTGAGTTTTATGATGAAATTGAAGGTACCACAACGGTTTCTTCTAACTATGGAATTGTTTATTATCAAACACGAATTGTTAGCTTGGAAGGGAATGTGACCATAAAGTCACCAGATGGTAGCATTGTTAAATCAGAACAAATTTATTGGGATCCGGAGCAAGAATGGTTGTTCACAGAGAAAAAAGTTCTTTTTTCTAGCGATGATTATACCATAAGAGCGAAAAGGCTTGATGCAGATCGTTCTTTTAGACTTCTAAAAACAGGGAAATTAGATGGAAACTTTTTATTTACAGAAAATTAATTATGAAATACTCAAACATATCTGAATATATATATTTATTTATATCAATATTTATCTTTTGTGACTTAATTTTTTTTAAATCTTCAGTACTTGAGAATAAGTTTTTAATTGGATTTGGCTTACTATCATTATTTATGTATTTCTTTAGAAGACACTTCAGAATTAAATTCAATAATAGAAAAAATAATTAGCTGATTATTTGTATTTTCGTTTCCTAAAATTATTCAGATGGCAGTATTAGGAAGTTTAAGAAGAAATTCATTTGTTTTAATAGCCGTGATCGGTATGGCTTTATTTGCATTTGTAATTGCAGGTGTTTTTGATGGAAATAGTTTTCAATCTCAAGAACCAATTGGTGAAGTAAATGGAGAACCCCTCTCTCTAAATGATTTTAGAAGACAAGTAGATGTATTTCAAAAACAATATAACTTTAACGATATTCAAGCTTTAACAACTGTATGGGATCAGGCTATAAGAAAAGAGTTATTGAACCAAGAAATTGAAGAAGTTGGACTTGGTAATGGAGCAGATCACCTTGAATACTTTCTATCAAATAATCCTGGTTTTAATTCAGATCAAAGATTTCTTAATGACGTAGGTGCTTTTGATATTGATAAATTCAGAAATTTTATAATTGAACTAAAAGATTTTAATCCTCAAGGATATGAGCAGTGGAGTTCACAAGAAGCTGAATTTAAAAATACAATTAACATTAATAATTATTTAACTCTGGTATTATCTGGGTTAAACTCAAATGCATTTGAAGGTAAGAATGAGTTTTTAAAAACTAATGAAACGGTTGATATTTCATTTGTGAAGATACCATATAGCTCGATTTCTGACAGTCTTGTAAACGTAACTAAATCAGAAATTTCAAAATACATAAAATCTAATCCTGATAAATATGAGCAGAAAGAATCTAGAGATTTTAAATATATTTTATTTGAAGAAAAACCATCTGTTCAAGATGAGCAGGACATAAGAGTAAGATTATCAGCTTTATTAGAAGAAAAAACAGAATATAATCAGGTTTCAAAATTGGAAGAAACAGTTCCTGGTTTTTTAACTACAGATAATATGGAAATGTTTTTGGAAGAAAATTCTGATTTGCCATTAGATACATTATATAGACCAAAAGGATTTTTTCCTTCAAGCCAGGGTGAACTTATTTTTAACCTTGGTAAAAATAAAATATATGGACCATACGTTGATGGTGAATATTTCAAAATTTCCAAATTAATTGACAAGAAAAATAATGGAAATGTAAGAGCTAGTCATATTTTGATTTCTTATCAAGGAGCAAGAGAATCTAATCCACAGATAACTAGGACGAAAGAAGAAGCAAGAATAGAAGCAAATAGAATATTAAGATTAGTTAGAAATAACTCTGAAAACTTTTCATCTCTCGCTCTAGAGTATTCAGATGGACCATCTAAAACAAATGGTGGAGACTTGGGTTTCTTTCAGCAAGGAATGATGGTAAAGCCATTTAATGACTATGTTTTCAACAATAGAGTTGGAAGAATTGGACTTGTTGAAACTGATTTTGGGTTTCATGTTATAAAAATTGTAGCAAAAGAGGATTTGGTAAAAGTTGCAACTCTAGCTTTAAGAAATATTCCATCTGAAAAAACTTCTGACTCAGTTTTTAATATTGCATCAAAGTTTCAAATTGATTTATCTAATGATATGAATGTTTACGATATTGCTAGCAAATATAATTTAGAAGTCCAAGATCTTTCTGATATTGGTGAATTAGATCATGACCTTCCTAATCTTCCAAATCAAAGAAGATTAGTCCAATGGCTATTTGATGAAGATACGGAAGTTAATGACTATGAGAGATTTGATATATCAAGTGGGGGATATGTTTTAGCTATTCTTACTGAAAAGAAAAACGAAGGATTAAAATCCAATGATCAGGTATTGCTAGATGTTTTACCAACATTGCAAAATCAGAAAAAAGCTGACTTAATCATAAATAATAACAGAAATTTAGATAACCTTGAGAGTTTAGCTGATAAAAATAACACAGAGGTTATTAATGTAGATGTTTTAAACAAAAATACTCCACTTGTTGCTCAAGCTGGATTTGAGCCTAAAATTATTGGTACTGCTTTTAGCCTTGATTTAAATGAGTCTTCTAATTTGATAGAGGGAGAAACAGGAGTTTATATGATTAGAATAGATAAAATTACAAAAGCTGAAAATCTACCTAATTCTTTTACACCATATGAGAAACAGGTTTCATCAAAATTAAGGTCTAATATTGATTTTAATGTTGTACAGTCTCTTAAGAAAAGTTCTGAAATAGTCGATAATAGATCAGATTACTATTAAATCTAAATACTTTCAAGTAATTTATATAAAAAGTATATTGTAAATATCATACTTACAAAAAACTTAATAATAGTACCGGCTAAAGTACCTATCAGTGACCCTATTGCGGGATAAATAGAATCCTTTAAATTCTTTTTAGAAATAAACTCACCAGTTAATGAACCTATAAAAGGCCCCGCAATTAAGCCTAATGGTCCAAGAAAGAAAAGCCCAATTATAACTCCTAAAGAAGCTCCGATTTGACCTCCTTTAGTTCCTCCAAGCCTCTTAACTCCTAAAATTGGAATTAAATAATCTAGTATAGAAATAGAAATAGCAATTAGAAATGTAATTATCAAAAATTTATTTTCAAGATTTACATAGTCAGAGAAGTTTAATAAAAATAATCCTGACCATGAAGAAATTGGCCCTGGAAGTATTGGCAAAAAACTTCCAACTAAGCCTACTACACATAGTATTAATCCAGCAATTACTAATAAAATATCCATAATTGAATTTGATACAAATTTTGTAATTTAACTTATAATGTCCAATCTAAAATTAGCACTTATTTTTTTAGCAATATTTAATTCTTGTGAGTTTAATTTTAATGATCCAAAAACACAGATTAATCAGGAACTAAGCTGGTCTAGTCAAGATGAATATCCCTCAACAAGTGATTGTGATTTAATTGTAGAAAAAACAGAAAGAATTGATTGCCTTAAAAAATATCTGATTGAATCAATAAGTAAGAATTTGGATTCAACCAATTTTTCTATTCAAAGTAATATAGTTGATACAATAATTTTGACATTAATTGTAGATAAGCAAGGATCAATAAAGCTATATGAATTTGAAAAAATAAATGACAGTTATTTTAATACAGACTTTAGAAATAAAATTTCTGATATTATTAACAATATGAGTTCAATTATTCCAGCCAATAAGACGAATTTGGGGCTACCTGTAGCTTCAAAGTTTAAATTACCAATAATTATAAATACAAAAGGTTGAGTAAAGTTAAAGTCATACTTGGGATTGATCCTGGCACTAATGTTTTGGGTTATGGGTTGATCAAAGTTGAAGGTAGTGAGTTAACTTTAATTGAATTTAGTGACATAAGCTTAAAAAAGTATGATGATCACTATTTAAAACTTAAATATATTTTTTCTGGACTTACTCAAATAATTGAAAAATATAATCCTGATGAAATTGCTATAGAAGCTCCTTTTTTTGGAAAGAATGTTCAGTCAATGTTAAAACTTGGAAGAGCACAAGGTGTTGCTATGGCTGCAGGTTTAGTTAAAGAAATACCTATTACTGAATATTCACCAAAAAAAATTAAAATGGCAATT
>Ga0160422_10000661_pt1 | contig 21027 bp, 20 predicted proteins | sample Fk160mmetaG_FD_108192 | JGI IMG/M metagenome (GOLD analysis project Ga0160422, IMG submission 108192) | Marine microbial communities from the Central Pacific Ocean - Fk160115 60m metaG | ecosystem: Environmental > Aquatic > Marine > Oceanic > Photic zone | place: The Central Pacific Ocean... | reverse complement strand
TTGTAAGTGGTTTTGGTTGTGTTGTTAATGATATTTGGGATAAAGAAATTGATAAGAATGTGTTAAGGACAAAAAATAGACCTTTAGCTGCTAATAAACTAAAAATAAAAGATGCTTATCTTATCCTTTTTTTATTTTTATTGGGAAGTTTTTTGATAACCCTTTCTTTACCAGAGAATGGCAGACTTCTTTCAATAATTTTATCCTTTATAGCATTACCCTTAATCTTGATTTATCCATCTGCTAAGAGATGGTTTAAATTTCCTCAAGCAATTTTATCTATTTGTTGGGGTTTTTCTGTTTTGATACCATGGGCAGCTCATGAAGGGAATTTAAATAGTCCTGTTTTATTTTTTTGTTGGTTAGGAACTGTATTTTGGACATTTGGATTTGATACCGTATATGCTTTAGCAGACAAAGAATATGATAAAAAAATTGGCATCAATAGTTCTGCTATTAATTTAGGATCACTTACTAAACCAACAATACAAATTTGTTATTTAACAGCTTCTGTCTCTTTAGCTATTTGTTCAATTTTGAATCAACTAGATAGTATTTTTTGGCCAATTTGGCTTATTTCATCAATACTTATGCAAAAAGATGTAAAAAAAATATTCAAAAGCGAAGATTTATCATTAAATAAAATTAGTAACCATTTCAAGAATCAAGTTATTTATGGGTTACTTATATTAATTGGAATAATACTTGGATAAATTCAAAGGAGATGATTTATAAATTAAAAGAAGGAAATATGGTAAAAGTAATAGCTCCAAGTTCATATATAGAAGATGAAAAGGATTTCTTTAATGGAATCGAAATCATTAAAGATTGGGGACTCAATGTTAATTTTAATAATTTAACCAATAGAAAATCTGGATATTTTGCGGGCAATGATAATACAAGATTTGCCGAAATTGAGAATGCTCAAGATAGTGAACTTATAATTTGTGCAAGAGGGGGATGGGGGGCATCTAGGATTTTAGAAAAAGCCCCAAACTGGAAAGATAAATGGTTATTAGGTTTCTCTGATAATTGTTCATTATTACTTTCAAAATATTCGAAGGGTTCATTTGGATCAATTCATGGCCCCACTATTTCAAATTTATCAAAAGAACCTAATTGGAGCCTAAATAGATTAAGAACCTTTCTTTTTGAGGGTTATTTAGAGGATATTATTGGTTCCCCCTTGAAGAAAGGAATAGCTAGAGGAGAAATTTTAATTTCTAATTTAACAATCTTTTGTTTTTTGATCGGGACTAATGAAATGCCTAATTGTGATGGGAAAATTATTATATTTGAGGATATAAATGAAGATATCTATAAAATAGATAGAATGTTTACTTATATAAGAATGTCAAAGGTACTAAAAAATATAGTTGGTATAGGTTTTGGTAATTTTTTTGATCATAAAGAAAAAGATAAAGAAAAATTATTAGAGAATCTAATTTTGGACAGATTTGCAGAATTTAATATCCCAATTATTTCAAATCTTCCAGTGGGCCACTTAAAAGGTAATGCTTGCTTACCATATGGATATAGAGGAATATTAAATGGAAATATTGGAAAATTATCTGTTGATGAAAATTTTAACTAACTATCACCTAAAAATAAACTTGCAATCTTTAAATCTATTGGACTAGTAATTTTAATGTTAGTTGAATTACCTTCAATAATTTTTACTGGCCATTTCAAACGTTCAAATAATGAAGCATCATCTGTGACATTCCAACTATTATCTATAGCCTTCTGATGAGCCTTTTTTAATTGTTTTACTAAAAAACCCTGAGGAGTTTGTGCTGCCCACAAGAAGTCACGATTAGGAGTCTCCTCAATAATTTGATTTTCATTAACGACTTTTATTGTATCTGTAACTTTTACGGCTAATATAACGGCGTCATTTTCTTCTAACTCTGTGAAACATTTATCTATTAATTCAGGTTTAATTAAACATCTTGCACCATCGTGAATAAGAACTTTCATCGCATTGTTAGGTAGATTGTTTACACCATTTCTTACTGATTCTTGCCTTGTATTCCCTCCATTTATCCAATTTATTTTATCTGAGAATTCCTTAATGGAATTAATAATTTCTGATCTATCATGAGGTTGCCCAATAATACCAACCCAACTTACTTTTTCAGATAAAAAGACTGCTTTAAGGGTCCAATATAAAATTGACTCACCATTTAAGTCGAGAAGTAATTTATTTTTTCCGGCCTTCATTCTGCTACCACTACCTGCGGCTGGAATTAGTAAATGCAAAATAATTAAGTCTCTCTACATTCTAGATAATTATAAATAAAACACTAATCTTTGCACAATTAGTACTACGATCATGATTGATAATAAATTCAAAATGACTCAAAATAAGATATTGTCTGGTAAGGTTGCTTTAATCACTGGAGCAAGCAGAGGTATTGGTAAATCAATTGCTTTGTCTCTTGGGGCATTAGGTGCAGAAGTTATTGTAAATTACTCTTCTTCAGGCGCTTCAGCAGAAGAAGTATCGAAATCAATTAATGATAAAGGAGGTAGATCTTATAAATTAAAATTTGATGTATCTGATGAAGAGTCTGTTAATGCCGGAATAAATGAAATTATTAAAAATAGTGGAAAGATTGATATTCTTATAAATAATGCTGGTATTACAAGAGATGGGCTTTTAATAAGAATGAAATCTTCTCAATGGGATGAGGTATTAAATACGAATCTAAAAGGTGTATTTTTATGTACAAAGAATGTATCTAAATTTATGATGAAACAACGAAGTGGAAAGATAATTAATATAACTTCCATTGTTGGTTTGATAGGTAATCCTGGACAAGCTAATTATGCTGCTTCTAAAGCAGGTGTTATTGGCTTTACAAAAACTTGTGCTAAAGAATTTGCCTCCAGAGGAATAAAAGTAAATGCTATAGCCCCAGGCTTTATTGAAACAGAAATGACAGAGAGCTTGAAAACTGATGATCTTTTGAAAATGATACCTTTGGGTAAACTAGGATCAGCTAATCAGATTGCAAGCTTAGTTAATTTTTTAGTTTCAAGCGAAGCAAGTGAATATATTACTGGACAAACGATAAGTATAGATGGAGGTATGAATATGTAAATATTAATCTAAATTGTGAATATATCAGGTCCCTTGATAAGGCTGACCTAACTCATCTCTTAGTCTCCTGATCCTTTGCAAGAGCTTTAATCTTCTACTTCTTGCTGTTAATGTTAGAAAAATTCTTAGTGGAAAATAAACTAAGGTCATAGCGGCTGCAAGTGTTGCAGTTAAAGTAAAAATAAAATTACCAGTATCTTCCATATTTTTAAGATACTATTTTTTTAATTAAATGTGGATATAAATAACAACAAATTCGGCTTTCCCCACTTATCTCAATATTCTCAAGCATCTTTTCTATGGGAAATTAGAATAGAAGAAAAGCAATCAGAAAAAAATGCCAAAGCAATTAAGTTTTTCAGATGAATCACGCCAATCATTAGAAAAAGGAGTAAATACAGTCGCTAATGCTGTGAAAGTAACTCTTGGACCTAAAGCAAAAAATGTAGTGATTGAGAGACAATTTGGCTCACCAGATATAGTGAGAGATGGTTCTACAGTTGCTAAAGAAATAGATATAGAGAATCCATTCGCTAACTTAGGAGCAAAATTAATAGAACAAGTTGCCTCTAAAACAAAAGAGAAAGCAGGAGATGGTACCACAACTGCAACAGTGTTAACTCAAAAGATGGTACAGGAAGGTTTAAAAAATATTGCGGCTGGCGCAAGCCCAATTGAAATTAAGAAAGGAATGAAAATCGCTTTAAATTACGTTCTTAAAATACTTAAAGATAAAAGTATTCAAATAAGTGGTTCAGAAATTGAAAAAGTAGCTACTGTTAGTGCTGGTGGAGATGAAGAGATAGGATTAATTATTGCAAAAGCCATGGATATTGTTACTTCAGACGGAGTAATTACTGTTGAAGAATCTCAATCTTTAGAAACTGAATTAGATATTACTGAAGGAATGTCATTCGATAGAGGTTATAGTTCACCATATTTTATAACTGATCAAGAAAGACAAATATGTGAGCTTGAAAACCCCAAGATATTAATCACTGATCAGAAAATATCTAATTTAAATAATCTGGTTCCTATTCTTGAAGATATACAAAAATCAGGCGCACCATTTTTAATTCTTGCAGAGGATATTGAAGGCGAAGCTCTTACGACACTCGTATTAAATAAAAATGCAGGAGTCTTAAATGTATCTGCAGTGAGAGCACCTTCATTTGGTGAAAGAAGGAAAGCAGCATTAGAGGATATTGCAATACTTACAGGTGGTAATTTAATAAGTGAAGATAAATCTATGACGCTTGAAAAAGTAACTTTAGAAGATCTTGGCAAAGCCAAGAAAGTTACCATTACAAAAGAAAAAACAACTATTATTGCCTTCGAGGATACAAAAGATTTAGTAAAAGAAAGGGTTGATAAGTTAAAAAAAGAATTAGAAATAACTGATACAGATTATGATAAAGACAAAATTAATGAAAGAATAGCAAAACTTTCTGGAGGAGTCGCTTTAATAAAAGTTGGAGCGGCTACAGAGACTGAAATGAAATATAAAAAATTGAGGATAGAAGATTCATTAAATGCTACAAAGGCGGCTATTGAAGAGGGTGTAGTCTCCGGAGGTGGGCAAACATTAATCGAACTTTCAGAGTATCTTGAAAGCTTTAAAGAAAATATATCAATAGATCAAAAAACAGGAATAAATATAGTTTCAAAATCACTTGAAGAACCTGCTAAACAGATCGCAAAAAATGCTGGTTTCAATGGAGAGGTGGTTGTAGCCGATATTAAAAGGCTAAAAAAAGGATTCAATGTAGTCACTGGGAAGTATGAAGATCTAAATGAGTCAGGGATTTTAGATCCCGCTAAAGTAATTCGTTTATCATTAGAAGATGCTGTATCAATTGCCTCCATGCTCTTAACAACCGAAGTATCAGTTGCAGATATTCCCGAGCCAGAAACTCCAGTCCCTGCAGGAGATCCTATGGGTGGAATGGGTGGAATGGGTGGTATGGGTATGCCTGGTATGGGTGGTATGGGTATGCCTGGTATGGGTGGTATGGATATGCCTGGTATGGGTGGTATGGGTATGCCTGGTATGGGTGGCATGGGCATGCCTGGTATGATGTAGTTCTTTATTTATGTGATGTATAAAATAATTTAATTTCTTACTAAGTTAGTTTTTTATTTAATAATGGCCTAATAATTATTAAGGATAGGATTGTCAATAAGAAGAGCAAACTTATGCAATTTCTACAGGTTAGTTCACCATAAGGTGCATTTAAAGCCACCAAATCTAAATCAATGTTGGAGGAATATGCAATTCTTATTGGCTCAATCGCAAAAGTTAATGGATTAAAAGATGCAAGCCATCCCAACCAAGAAGGCATGAATGATATTGGGGCTAAAGCAGTACTAGCAAATAAGAGAGGTAAATTAACTACAAAAATAAGAGCAATTAATTCTATATGACCAGGAAGAATAAAAGCCAAACATAAACTTATTGAAGTGACGAATAAAACCAATAAAATTAAAGTAGCAAAAACAATTCCTAATCCTAGAAAATTGGGAAATCCATAACCTAACAAAAAAGAAATAAACATTATTGCCAAGCTTTGAACAAAGCTGAGTATTGTAATGTAAAAGAAGGAAGACAAGACTATGGATAAGCGGCTGGCGAGAGGTGCCACTAACAATCTATTTAGGAATCCAAATTCCCTATCAAACATAAGCGGTAATCCAGAATTTAAAGCTCCACTAAAAGCTGTAAAGACTATCAATCCTGCTCCTAAGAAATTTCCATATGAATCAACTCCTGGCAAAAAATTCTTTGGGGCATTTGCAAATAAGGCTCCAAATAAAAAAAGCCAAATTATTGGCTGCAATATTCCTGCAAAAAATGTTGAGGGTCTTCTTTTTAATTGAATAAATAATCTCTTTGTTAAAGCTGCAGTTTCCTGATAAAGGAATCTAAAGTTATATTGTTGTATTTCCATTAATAATAAGTATATAAAAATTATTATAAATAAATCATATACCTAAAATATTAAATTACCTCATAGATTGTTTTGATTCTTTTTTGAGATCCCTTCTTCCTGTCATATATAATTCAGCATCTTGAAGAGTTTTACCAGTAGCTTGAAGATATACATCATCAAGACTAGGTTGGCTTTGAGATAATGAAAATATTTCAAACTTAGAGAATGCTAATTCAACTTTTAATTTTGAAATTAAATCTTTACTTTTATCTGCAATAAAATTTAAAGAATAACCTTGAGAGACATTAGTTACTATTTGGCTTATACCCTCAATTTTTTCTAATATTTTTTTAACTTTTTCGGCTTCAATAGAATCACTAAACTCTCTAACTTTCAATGTTACTCTATCTCCTCCTAACTTATTTTTTAATTGAGTAGGATTTCCCTGATCTATTATTTTACCGTCATTTATTATTACAACTTTGTCTGCCAGCTTATCGATTTCATCCAGATAATGACTACTTAAAACTATTGTCATCCCACCTTTCTTTAAATTATTTAATAATTCCCATATAATATTTCTACTTTCGATGTCTAGACCAACTGTAGGTTCATCAAGTATTAATACTTTTGGTAAGTGTAAAAGTCCAGCGGCTAAATCAATTCTTCTTTTCATTCCTCCAGAATAAGTTCCACATTGTCTGTCAATCCAGCTTTTCATATCTAATTGATTAATTAATGATTCAATTCTTTCTAATTTTGTAGATTGATTTATATGATATAAATCCGCCTGAAAATCTAATAACTCTCTTCCAGTAAGTATTTTATCAAGAGCAATTTCTTGCGCTACATAACCAATTAGCTCTCTAATTTTTTTGGGCTGCTTAATAACATCAATATTGTTTATTTTAATAGCTCCTTCGTCTGGAGAAATCAAAGTTGCTAAAGTCCTTAGTAAAGTTGTTTTCCCAGCTCCATTTGGACCTAATATTCCAATTAAACTACCTTCTTCTATATTAATATTTATTTTTTTAAGAGCTTTTACATTTAAATAGTTTTTTGAAAGATTTTGAATTTGAATTTGAATTTGGTTCATCAAAGTTAAAAATTTTTAAATTAAATTAGAAATTTATTAAATAATATAATTGTGAAAAAATTGATGAGGCAATTTTTAATGTCTGTTCTTCAAATTGAACAGAAAGATTAGTTCTCGCTAATAAAAGCAAAAGGCAAATCCCAAACATATAAAGGATAGACCATCTAAATAATCCTTTTGCTTTTATTAAATCGTCAGGGGAATTTTTTAATCTAGAAATCAATTGTAATAATCTAGCGTTAAATGGTATAACCATAATTTCATATAAAAGTCCACCCTCAGGAAGTGCAAAAATACCAAAGATACTCATAGCAACAGTTGCAAATCCATATTTAGAAATTGCATTTACAGTGACAGCAGAACCCTTTACAGAGGGAAGCATAGGTATTCCCACAGAAGCATAATCATCTTTTAGTAAAATGGCTAAAGCCCAAAAATGAGCAGGAGTCCAAAGCATAACTAAGCAGAAAAGCCACCATCCACTCAAACCAATGTGACCTGTGGCGGCTGAAGCTCCAACTAATGGAGGTATTGCGCCCGCGACTCCACCAATAACAATATTTTGAGTAGTTCTAGGTTTAAGAATTATGGTATAGAGCAAAACATAACTACATAAACCTAAAAGTGTTAGTCCTGCAGCTAAATAATTTACACCGCTAACTAAAAGCATTGCAGCTGCCAATGTACAAGAAATTGCTCCACAAAACACAGTATTAAAGGATAACTTACCTGCAGGCAATGCCCTACCACTAGTCCTTTTCATTTTCTTATCTAAATCCATCTCCCACAAACAATTTAGAGCCCCTGCAGCTGCGGCAGCTAAAGCTCCTCCGCCAAGTGTACAGACTAGTTTAGGAGAAGATAAAGGCCACTCATCGCTCAAAGCCATGCCCCCTAAAGTTGTAGCTAAAAGGAGTGGGATAAGCCTAGGTTTAGCTACTTCTAACCATGGTGGAAGTTTTATTTTTTTTCTTGAAGGTACAACTTCTTCTCTTATTGAGGGCTGAACACTTAAATTTTCAAGATTACTTTTCATGAGTTAAAACTTAAAATAACTTTATTTTTATTTGAATTAAAAAGAATATTTTCTGTAGATTTTTTAAACATCAAAGTTGATAAAGTTGCTACCAATAATGAAGCAACAATTTGATGACTAACTATTAAAAGAGGTTCATTCAAATTTGTTTTTAAACTAAGTATCCCTAAAAATATTTGTGATAATAAAAGTAAGAAAGCTGAAATAAGAAATTTCCAATTATTTTTGAATAAATCAAACTTTAAAAAAGAAATAAATATTATTGAGGTAATTGAAATAAATACTGGAATTGCGAATAGTTTATGAGAATTTAAAACAACACAATTTTGATTCATAGACAAACATAAATGTGCAGACCAAGTTGAAGACAATCTGACTCCAATAATCGATTGAACTAACGTAAGAAAAAGGGGTATTGATAAAAGAAATTTCCACCAAAGAATATTCTTTTTCATTTGTTTATTTGATAACTCTTGATTAACATAAATAGCTGTAATTAAAAGAATAAAAGCTATTAAAAGATGACTCATTACAGTTATTGAGGCAAGCATGTTCATAACGGTTAATGCGCCTAATGTTCCTTGCAAAATAATTAAAAAAACCAGAAAAGAATATATTTTAGGTAACCAATTTGGCAGAAATTTTCTCCATACAAAAGATAAAACGAATTGGGTAAGAATCAAAATACCCACTAGAAAAGCATCTAATCTGTGAAACCATTCAAGAAATACTCTCAAATTCATATGGTCAAGAGGCAAAAAAGTTCCATAACATAAAGGCCAATCGGGACATGCAAGACCTGCTTCCATAACCCTAGTTGCACTTCCAATAGCAATTAAAGCAATTATTGCCAAAACAGTATGATTGCCTAACTTAAGCAAGGATGATTTATATTTTATTTGATTAATTTCGAATTTATGCAAGAAATTAAACATATTATTTTGCATAATAATTTAGTTTTTAAAGACAAACATTAATAAAAACTGAATGTTTTTATTTACTGAATTTTTTAATCAAAAATTACACTTTCCTGACAAAAAATCGATAAAAGTAACTTTACCTACATAATTTTCTTTTTAATTATTAAGAAGTTATGAATTTATAAAATATTCCTTAAACAAATAATGCAAAAACTTTAAAAGGTAATATCTTAAAAATATAAATTACTATCTTAAATTGTTAAATAAATCTTTTTATTTAATTCTCATTATTACATCCATAATTGGTATATCTTTTTGGATTGGTTTTAATATAAATTTGCTACCAGAAGAAGCTAGTATTAATGCACCTATTTATGATGAATTATTTAAAATCCTCTTTATTATTGGATTAATATTGTTTATAGGCATGACAGCATTAGTAATATTCAGCTTATTTAAATTTAGAAAAAAAGAAGGGCAATTCGGAGATGGAATTGCTCTAGAGGGAAATCTAAGCTTAGAAATTATTTGGACAGTAATTCCATCTATAATTATTTTATTTGTAGGTATTTATAGTTACAACATTTATGAACGCATGGGAGGAATGAATGAGTTAAACCATCACCATGAAAATTTAAATACAAATTCTGAGAAGATATGGGCAGGAATAAATAAAATAAATAATAAATCGGGATTCGGTCAAACAGCTATAGAGGTATCTGCAATGCAATTTGCATTCTTATTCAATTATCCACAGGGAGAATTTATATCTGGAGAATTACATGTACCAGTTAACCAAGAAATTTCAATAAAAATGGAATCAAAAGATGTAATTCATGCCTTTTGGATTCCTGAATTTAGAATTAAACAAGATATAATTCCTGGTCAGCCAACAATTTTAAATTTTACTCCAACAAAAACAGGTAAATATCCAATAATTTGCGCAGAACTTTGTGGACCTTATCACGGAGGGATGAGAGCTTCAATAATTGTTGAAGAGCAATCTGATTATGAGAAATGGTTTAAACAAAATAACAAAATCAACCTTTAAAAATGACAATTTTAATTGACAATGCACCAAAAATAAAAAAGAGCCTTCAACCAAAAGGTTTCCTCAGATATTTTAGTTTTAGCCTAGACCATAAAGTAATTGGCATTCAATATTTAATTTGTGGTTTTCTCTTTTATTTAGTTGGAGGCACTTTAGCAAGTGCAATAAGAATTGAGCTTATTAGTCCTTTATCAGACTTCCTACCAAGGGATGTTTATAATCAAGTGCTTACTCTCCATGGAACCATAATGATTTTCCTATGGATTGTACCAGTAGTTAATGGTGCTTTTGGAAATTATTTAATACCTTTTTATGTAGGTGCTAGAGATATGGCTTTCCCAAGGTTAAACGCAGTTGCCTTTTGGTTAATTCCACCATCAGGTTTAATGCTCATAGCAAGTTATTTTATTGAAGGTGCTGCTCAATCAGGTTGGACTGCATACCCCCCTCTAAGCATTACGACTCCACAATCTGGACAAATAATTTGGATATTGAGTGTTCTACTACTTGGTGGTAGCTCTATTTTTGGTGGTATCAATTTTATCGTCACAATTTTAAAGTTAAGAAGACCAGAATTAAAACTTATGCAATTACCTATGTATTGCTGGGCGATGCTAGGAACAAGCATCCTAGTCGTTCTATCAACTCCTGTTTTAGCAGGAACACTTATACTATTAAGTTTTGATATTGTCGCTCATACTGGATTTTTCAATCCTGCACTTGGAGGAAATGTTGTTGTTTACCAGCATTTATTCTGGTTTTATTCTCATCCTGCTGTTTATATTATGGTTCTTCCTGCCTTTGGATTGGTGAGTGAGATACTTCCCATACATTGCAGAAAACCCCTTTTTGGATATACAACTATGGTCTTTTCAATTATGGGTATAGTTGTCCTGGGCTTAGTTGTTTGGGCTCATCACATGTTTACAAGTGGAACTCCTCCATGGATGAGATTATTTTTTACTATAGCCACAGCCTTTATTGCAGTCCCTACTGGAATAAAATTTTTTAACTGGGTTGCCACAATGTGGGGAGGGAAAATCTCAATAAATAGCGCGATGTTATTTTCTTGTGGATTTATAATAAATTTTGTATTTGGTGGAATTACGGGTGTGGCTCTTGCACAAGTTCCTTTTGATATTCACGTACATGATACTTATTTTGTAGTCGCACATTTCCACTATATTGTTTATGGAGGCTCAGTTTTTGTGATATTTTCATCAATTTATCACTGGTATCCAAAAGTTATAGGAAAGTTATTAAATGAAACTCTGGGTTATTTACATTTTGTTCTAACCTTCATTGGATTTAATTTATGTTTTGCGCCACAACATTGGCTTGGATTAAATGGAATGCCTAGGAGAGTTGCAGAATATGATCCCCAATTTCAATTCGTAAATCAAATCAGTAGTCTTGGAGCATTACTTATGGCAATCAGTACGATACCTTTTTTAATTAATATATTAATGAGCTTTAAAAAAGGTAATGTTGCAGGAAATAATCCATGGAATGGTCTTACACCAGAATGGTTAACAACTTCTCCTCCTCCAGTAGAGAATTGGGAAGGAGAAGCACCATTAGTAAGGGAACCTTATGGATATGGAAAAGATTATCTCTAATGAAAATAAAATTTAAATAATACTATGACAATACTGAATAGCTCTGATGAGATTAAAAAAGAAGAAAATGATCTGACAAGTCATCATGAAGATTTTAGAATTTTTGGTCTAATTATTTTTCTAATAGCAGATGGAATGACATTTGCTGGTTTTTTTGCAGCATACCTTACTTATAAAGCTGTAAATCCATTGCCTGAAGGATCCATATATGAGCTTGAGCTAGCAATTCCAACTTTAAATACTATACTTTTGCTTGTGAGTAGTGCAACATTTCACAAAGCAGGAAAAGCCCTTTTAAATCAAAAAAATGACATTTCTCAAAAGTGGTTATTAATAACTGCTTCATTAGGTATAACTTTTTTAATATGTCAACTTTTTGAATACTTTAACCTACCCTTTGGCCTTACTGATAATTTATTTGCAAGTACTTTCTATGCTTTAACTGGTTTTCATGGATTACATGTAACTCTTGGAACATTAATGATACTTATAATTTCATGGCAAACAAGAATTAATGGAGGAAGAATTACGCATAAAAATATGTTTCCATTAGAAGCTGTTGAATTATATTGGCATTTTGTTGATGGGATTTGGGTTATTTTATTTATTATTCTTTATCTTTACTGATTAGTATTATTAATAAATAAATATATTTTTTAGTAAATTTAATTGCCACAATTCTGATTATTAGCAAGAATATTAATATTAATTTTATTAAATAATGCTTGTAGGAAAAGAACTACTAGAAAGATCAAAATTATTAAGTAAAAAATCTGAAGAAGAAATTGCTAGAGAATGTGGCTATATTGGACCAAGTGGAAGAATTTTGAGAAAAAGTTTTTATAAAGCCTATATAGAGGCAAAATATGGTAAATCATCCAAAAAATTTGGTGCTGGAAGATCAGGGAATAGATCTTCAAGAGGAAGGCAGGCAGAATTTAAAACTAAGGTTCATGGAAACGGCAATTTGTTAATAGGACATAGTTATACAAAAAAGTTAGGTTTAATTCCTGGACAAGAATTTAAAATTAATATAAAAAAAGAATCAAAAGTTATACAACTCGTACCAATTAAATAGATATATTAATCCCATCCATTTTCCTTGAGCCATAGTGAAGTAATCTCCTCATTAGGGGATTTTCTATTATTTGATAATAAAAGTTTTTCAACATATTTCACAAGAGCATCAGCTTCAAGATTTACATCTTGCCCTTTTGAAAGAAGTTTAAGATTTGTATTATTCCAAGTATGAGGAATTACAGCAATTTTAAATATCTCTCCATTATTTTTCTGTTCGGCAATAGTAAGACTTATGCCATTAACACAAATACTACCTTTCTCTATAATATATTTCGAGAATTTTTTATCCTTCCATTTTAGACAAAGTATCCAAGAGTTGTTTAATTTCTCAATATCAACAACTTCACCTAGGCCATCTATATGTCCGCTAACAATGTGGCCACCTAATCTGTCAGAAATTCTTAAAGCAGGTTCTAAATTAACAATAGAATTCAACATATGTTTACCACCCAAGGAAGTTTTTTGCATAGTCTCTTCACTTATATCAACAGTAAAACTATTGTTAAAATACTTCTTTACTGTTAAACAAATACCATCAACAGCAATACTATCGCCTACATTTATATCGAATAAATTATCGCAGATTTGAATTAAATATGTATTATTTTCTTTTTTTAATTTGCCAGTTGCTTGAATTATTCCAGTAAACATATATTTAAGAGAAAAATCTTTTAAGGAATCATTTACTATTTACATATAAATAAAAATGACTATATATATATTAAGGGATAATTTCAAAATTAAAATACTACAAAAGTGATTATTGATTCCCAAAAAAGAACGTTTGGGATAGGTCCCAAAGTAAGTGTATTTACACTTGGAACTATGCGTGCAGCAGAAAGTGCAATAAAAATGTACGATACTATTAAATTAGCTCATTTGGCTGGCATAAATCATATTGAAACAGCTCAATCTTATGGGAAAGCTGAAATTTTTATTGGAGCAGCACTTAATAAATTAAATCAATTTAAAATAGTAAATAAAGAAAATTGGGTGATAACAACCAAAGTTTTACCAAAAGGAAATGTTAAAGAATTAAAAGAAAGATTTTTTGACTCATTAACAAATTTAAATGTCAACAGAATCAATAATTTAGCTATTCATGGACTTAATCTCATTGAACATCTTGAATGGATTCTTGAAGGGGAAGGAAGAAAATTTACTAATTGGCTATTGAATCAGAATCTAATTGATCAGATTGGTTTCAGTTCCCATGGAGACTTTCATCTAATTAATTCTGCAATTAATTCTGGTATTTTTAATTTTTGCAGTTTACACTTGCATTTATTTGATCAGTCAAATATTCCATTGGCGAGAAAAGCTTTAAGAAAAAATATGGGAGTTATGGCTATTTCTCCAGCTGATAAAGGTGGTAAACTTTATTTACCAAGTGATATTCTAAGAGATACTTCAAAACCATACCATCCTCTTGAGATTGCTTATAGATTCCTGTTATCAGAGGGAATAACAACCTTAACCTTGGGTGCTAATAAACCTATTGATTTTGATCTACCTGCTAAATTAGCAAAAGCTACTCAAAAGCTATCGAAATTAGAAATTGACATAATTAAAAATATTGAAACCGAATCGAACAAAAGATTAGGGATGACAAAATGCGAACAATGTAGAGCTTGTATGCCTTGTCCCAATGAGATACCTATCCCTGAATTATTAAGACTAAGAAATATTTATATTGGGATTGGCCAAGAGGAATTCGCCAAAGAGAGATATAACTTAATTGGTCGGGCAGGACATTGGTGGGAAAGAAAGAATGCAGATAATTGTATGGATTGTAATTTTTGTGTCCCCAAATGCCCAAATAATTTAAATATACCAAGTCTTCTTAAGGAAACACATCAGCTGCTACTTGATAAACCCAAAAAGAGATTATGGGGCTAATAAATTTTTCCACATTTTTTCAAATTCAACTTTTTCAGATTCTTTTAAATAATTAAAAGACCAACTATTTTGCCAACATTCTTCTGATGGTTTATTTAAGATTATGTTGGATTCGTTTTTATCCTTATATAGACTCTGAATATATTCATTATTAAAAGGCAAATAATATCCATCTCTCATTAATTTTTTTGATGTATTTTTATCTAATAATTTATTTATCCAACTAAGTAATAATGTTTGATTAACATTATTGTTAAATAAGAGAAAATTCCACATCAGAGGAACTCCTTGATTGGGCAATACAATTGAAAGTCTTGAGTCAATTTTTAGATATTTTTTACAAATTGTTAAAGGCAAAATTGCTAAAACAGCATCTGTATTTATTAACCAATCAATTGCATTTTTATCATCGTAAATATTATTTTGATTCATAATTTTATTTAATGAATTTTTATCATTAATTCTTTCAGCTAAAGAGAATAAAATTCTCGGACTATTAGGCAAAATAATTTTTCCAATTAAATCTTTTGACAAGAGAAAATTCCAATTATTTTGATTTGTAATTTTATAAATTTGGTTATTTTTGATAATTACTGCATATGGAACAACTCCGATAGGAAAAAGTTTTTTTCTTTTTAATAGTTCCCAATTACTTAAATAATCTTTAGATCTATCATCTAGATAATCCAATAAAGGATTATTGATGTCATAAAAATTTTTAAATTCTACTCTACTTAGCCAACCATCATTAATTAGTAATAAGTCTTTATCTCTAAGATTATTATTTAAATTTTCATTCTCATAATTAAAATTTTCTTTTTTCCAATTTTTAGGCAATGAATTTATAAAACTTAAAGGGAAAAAATTTTTATAAAAACCAACTGAAACTTTTTTAGATAAACCTTTACATGAAGTTAAAAGGAACAAAATAGATAATTTTGCAATATTTAAAAACTTACTTCTTGTGAATTGATTATTTATCATTAAAATTTTTTATAAAAGGAAATTTGACCATTCTCTTTCATTTTTTTAAATGTTGATTCGCATTCTGAAACTATCTCTTCATATTTAAAACCTTTTAAATATGCTAAGAGTGAAAATCCTCCAGCGCCAACTCCCTCTTTAACATAACCTTTTTCATAATCTTTTAATTCTTTAATCTTTGAGGAATGAAAACTTAAACCACTTGCAAAACCAAATAATTTTACTTTATGTTTGTCTGCTACCAACTGTAAAAGTTTTTTTAAAGACTTATCACAAGCTAACCATCCTGTTGTAAGAATAAATACCCTTTCTGAAAAAAACTGCTTTTCATCCAAAGATAAAAATTCTAATGCAAGCAACAAGATTGCAATCATTTGACTACCTCCTGCTAGGATAACAGTATTCTTTGACTTTCTTGCTCCTATAAGAAGTCCCATTGAGAACGCTTGAAATGGATCACCCAAGGCTGAAATAACATCAATTGAAGTAAAGGTATTTCCTAAATTTGCATTTACAAGACCAGCCTGAACAATTTCTGCTTTTAATTTTCTTGGAGGTCGCAAAAGGCTACTTCCAACCAAATCATAAACATCTAAACCAAAAGCCTCCATAATCGCCTGAGCAGTGGTAGTCCCACCTGGAACTGATTCCGATATTACTATAGGTTTTTTTGCCATTAAACCAATTGATAGGCCTTTTTCATAAAGATTACTAACCCTAGATTTATCCATTGTTTTTCCTGTACTCAAGCAATTTGAAGGATTCCCATATGTTTTTTCAACCAATGAATGTTTAAAGTAAGGTCTTTTATAAACACCAATAGGAATAACAATTAAATTTGCTCCTAAAAGGACTTTGCATACATTACTTATAAGAGCAGGAGTTACTCCTGCTTTCAGCAATGGTAATTTGTATTTATAGTCCTTAATCGTTCCTAATAAACAAAATTCTGCATCAGCAAGTGCAGTTATTTTTCTAGAGTGAGAATCGATACCTGCCGCGGAAATTCCTGTTATTTGGCAAGTATTTGTACCTGCAATAATTAAATAATACTCAAAATTATCAATATCATTTTTAATAATATTAATCTTTTTTAAAATTTCACATTTACTTATATCACTTCCAAAATATTTAATATTATATTTTAATTTTTCCATTGTTTTTTAATAAATTAAAGACCTAGATCGACAAAGCCACTTATCTTACTTGGAGGCTGTGGAATAGATGATTTTAATCTTGGAAAAACTGCATAAGCAATTATATGAATAGTTAAAACATATACAAATTCCTGAAAAACGACTAGTAGTATTGCAACTAATTGAATTATTATTAATGAAGGAGAGGAGGAAATATTTATTAATGAAGCAAATTTTTGAATTAATCCGTAACTAGCCCGTGTGACTAAAATCCAAAGATTATCTCCAACTAAAATTGAAAGAGCAAAGACTCTTATTAAAAATCCAGTAGCTCCTATTAAAATTCCAGAAAATAAACTATACCACCAACTTTTATTTTTAAGCCAACACCAACCTAACCAAAAGGATAGTGTTCCATAGGGGAATAAAAATAAAGGACCTCTAATTGGCCCCATAAGGATTATTAGAAGAAGAATCTGAATAAAGATACCATCAAGTGCGACCTTTGTTCCTCTTCTTAATTGAAGCAGGGATATCGGTAAAGGTAATATAAGCCTTAAAAGAGCACCTCCAACTGGTAAATAATAAAGTGCAATCCAAAGTAAGGAAGCAAGTGATGCAAGATAAGAAGGTTCAATTAAATTTAAAGCTTGAGATTTTTTTGTTATTTTCATTAGTATTTTTTCAATAATAATTCTTCATTTATTTTTATTTTTATTTAAATCAGTTATTAACTCAATTTTTTCTATCTCAAAATTAACATTTCCACTTCTTAAAACTTTTGAGAAATTTTCAGTAGGGAAAGATGGATCAACTTTCTTTAAAATTACAAAAATTCTGTATGATTTAGGGTTATAAATCTGATTTTGAGTTTTTATTTTATTTGCATCAGTTATGGTTATCGAAGATGAATTTCCTTTGCTTTGAGAATTTTTTTCATCACTAAATTTTACATTTGTAGTTTTATCTTTCTTCTCAAACAGCTTATTATCTTGTACCTTTATTTCGCTTTTTAATTTTTTATTAATTTCATTTTGAGATATTTTATTAGAAATATTATTTTCAAAACTAGATTCTAAAAAATTTCCTACCCTTCCACCAGAGCATGATTGCAATAAAAATAACAACATAAAAAAAACAAAATTAGATATTTTGTTTATCATTTTTAATTCTTTACTCTCTTTGAATTTTTTGCTTTAGAGATTTTCTTTCTTGATATACTTGACTTTTTCTTTTTAGGAGACTTACTATCTTTCAATTTTTCATTTATCAATTTTAATATCTCCTCAATTGGTAATTTTTCTAAATCGGTTTCTTTTGGTAAAGAGATATTAAATTTTCCATATTTAGCATACATACCATAGGGTCCACTTAATATTTGAATATTTTCACTATAGCCTTCAGGCTTTCCATAATCTTTTAAAACAGTTCTACCACCCCTAACTAATTTTGGCATAGCTAAAACTTCTATTGCCCTTTTTAAATCAACTTTAAAAACATCATCTTCCTTTTTTAAAGATCTATTCTCAGATTCTTTTTCATTTTTAATCCATCTTAAATATGGACCAAATCTTCCTCTATCAGCTTCTACGATTCCACCTTCGGGATGTTCGCCTAAGAGTCTAGGTAAGCTTAGCAATTCAAGAGCTTGATCTAATGTTAGATCATCTGTTTTCATTTCTTTTGGCAAAGAAGCTCTTCTAGGTTTTTCATTATTATTTTCATTATTACCTAATTGAACATAAGGTCCATAGGGTCCAAATCTCAAGAAAACTTTTTCACCCGTCTTTGGATCTTCACCTAAATCTGAGGGTCCACTTAAAATCTGATTAACTTTCTTTTCATCTAAATCACCAGGAATAATATCCATAGGTAAGTTGCCTTTTGCTTGAACTTCATTTCCAGAGGAATCTAGTCTTGTACCCTCAAGCCAAGGCCCATTTGAACCTATTCTTACAACACAAGGTAAATCATCAAAATCAACCTGCCTATAAGCTTTGCCATCAATATCCCCTTCTGTCTTTTGAACTTTAATTTCAAGACCATTCTTTCCTTTATAGAATGTTTCCAAATAAGGCAACCACTCCAAATTACCTGAGGATATTTCATCAAGAGATGACTCCATTTTGGCAGTAAATGTAGTATCAACCAAATCAGGAAAATGTTCTTCCAGTAAAGCAGTGACAGCAAAAGCAGTAAAAGTAGGTGCTAAAGAATTATTTGAAATCTGTGCATAACCTCTATCAACAATTGTTCCAATTATGCTTGCATATGTTGAAGGCCTACCAATTCCCTCTTTCTCTAATATTTTAACAAGAGCAGCCTCAGTATACCTTGAAGGAGGTTTGGTTTCATGTGAGATTGCATCATTAGATATCAATTCCAAGTCAGATCCTGAAACTAAATTTGGGAGTAAAACTTCCTGTTGTTCAATAGCAGCTCCTGGATCATCGCTTCCCTCAACATAAGCCCTAAAAAAGCCTGGGAAATCGATACTTTTACCATTTGATTTAAAAATAGCATTACCTGCAGAAATCTCTGCATTAATCATTGTTAGCCTAGCCTCAGCCATTTGGCTAGCTACCGTTCTCTTCCAGATAAGATCGTATAAAAGTAAATCTCTTCCTGATAATTCTGTTTCTTTAGGTGTTCTAAAGTTCTCTCCTGCAGGCCTTATTGCTTCATGAGCTTCTTGTGCATTAATTGCCTTTGAACTAAATTGACGAGGTTTATCAGAAAGATAGTTCTCACCATATTTAAATTGAACACAATCTCTAGCTGCTTTAATTGCCTGTTCAGATAAATGAACAGAATCAGTCCTCATATATGTTATAAAACCTCTTTCATATAAACCTTGAGCACATCTCATAGTCTCTCTTGCAGACAGTCTCAACTTTCTATTAGCTTCTTGTTGCAAAGTACTAGTAGTAAATGGAGATACTGGTTTCCTTACTGATGGCTTTTTCTCTAACTTTTCCACTCTCCAATTTTCTTTTGATAAAGATTCAACTAAATTTAATGCTTTCGATTCACTTAAAATTATTGATTTGCAACTTTTTTTTAACTTCCCAGTCTTATCATCAAAATCTGAACCATTAGCGACTTTTTTTCCCTCCAAGCTAAATAATCTAGCTTCAAAAGTTTTGCTCTCACAAATCAATTTTGCCTTTAAATCCCAGTAAAAGGCTTTTTCAAATGACCTTCTTTCTCTTTCTCTTCTCACTAATAACCTTACGGAAACAGATTGAACTCTCCCGGCAGATAATCTAGGAGCAACTTTCTTCCACAATAGAGGTGATAATTCATAACCAAAAAGTCTATCAAGTATTCTTCTTGTCTCTTGAGCTTGAACTAATTCCATATCTATATCTCTTGTTTGATCAAGAGCTTTTTTTATAGCTTTTTTAGTTATTTCATGAAAAACCATTCTTCTAGTTGGTATTTTCGGTTTTAGAATTTGCATTAAATGCCAACTAATACTCTCCCCTTCTCTATCTTCATCAGTAGCAAGAAGTAATTTTGTTGCACCTTTCAATGCATTTTTTAAATCCTTTACAACTTTCTTTTTATCTTTTGGAACTACATATAGAGGTTCAAAATCCTCTGTTGTGTTTACACCAATTCTTGACCATTTTTCTTTCTTTAGAGATGCTGGTATCTCACCAGCACCTTTAGGCAAATCTCTCACATGTCCCATTGAAGCTAATACTTCATAATTAGAGGGCAAAAATCTCCTAATAGTTTTTGCTTTAGTGGGACTTTCTACAATAACGAGTGTGTGTTCCAAGGGAATTTCAATAAATTAGTTTTTTTATTCCTTAGGGCATAATATGATTAATTGAGTGTTTTTCAAGCAAAAGTTCTTGAGAATTACAATTAACCTACCCACAAATTATAATCAAGATAATATTAACTATTACCTACTAAATTTATTATTTTTATAAAAAAGTGCCTAACGAAATCCTTACTTTTAATTTAAACGCTCAAGCAATTATTCCAGAAGCTTTCATTTTGCTAGGAATAGTAGGTACTCTTATAGTTGATCTAGCAGGAGAAAAGACTGCTTCTAAGTTAGCACCAATAATATGTTACGTATCAATAAGCACAGCTCTTTTATCAATATCTCTGCAGTGGAACAACCCTAATGGAGAAGCTTTCCTTGGCTCTTTT
>Ga0160422_10000660_pt1 | contig 21044 bp, 12 predicted proteins | sample Fk160mmetaG_FD_108192 | JGI IMG/M metagenome (GOLD analysis project Ga0160422, IMG submission 108192) | Marine microbial communities from the Central Pacific Ocean - Fk160115 60m metaG | ecosystem: Environmental > Aquatic > Marine > Oceanic > Photic zone | place: The Central Pacific Ocean... | reverse complement strand
GATTCTGTTTTTCGTACACACGCCATAAACCAGAACTATCAGCATCTGCAAAAACTTTATCGCCCTTGACTTCTAGTGCAGTGTTTTTATCATCATAATCACTGTAAGCAAGTCTATCATTAACATTATCCATTGAAGATATTCTTACAGAAATAAATTTGTATAGATTACCGTAACTGTCAGCTGTTGAATTGTCACCAATGCTAGGTAATGATGTCACAACACCGTCGAAATCAACTAAAAGTGTTTTATGATCAACCACTGTCTGAACCTTGTATACCCCGTTAAGATCAACAACTTGAGCATTGGTTATTGCAAAATAGTCTGCGGTGCTAGTCCCCGAGGCGGCACTAAGACCATGTGAGTCATTAAATATCACTTTCATCTGTGTGGCATTGTTCACAGCCTGTAAACTTTCAATATTGACGCCACCGTGCATTACCTTAAGCACGTCCCAGTCCTTATTTGTTTTGTTTGCTACCCATATAAGGTCATTAGGTTGAAAGGTAGATACATCGATATCTAATAATTGATCTATGTCAAAGACTGTTCTTTGTACCTGATTTATCTGAGGATACCCTGCAGTCTTTATTTTTTGAATATTATCTCTGTTCACACCTTCCTTGGAATAATCATGTTTTTTAAATGTTACTGCGGCATTGTAGTCAACAGGATCATGATAAAAGTTCTGTTTTGCTATTCCAAGACTTCTTACATAATTTTTTGTAAAAGTTGTATTATCAAAAAGTTCTATGCTTTGCGGATTAGCAACTATTTCATTTTTGTTCAAAACAAATTGTATGTTTTGTACAGAATCTGTGTTTCCAAAATTGCCGCTCCTAATCATCCATTCAGGAAATATATCAAGTGATATATCTTGATTCTCATATCTGGCCTTTAGAAGTTTATCTATGGCCGCTTTCGTGCCTTTTTCTCTAATGTAACCTTGATAAAATTTGTATTGTGATACATCGTTCTCAAATAAATTTTGTAAATAATCACGGGATTGATAACCTATCAATCTTTGTCCTAGGTTCTGCTGTGATTCATCAAAATTATTTGTTTCTAAATTATAAAAGTCGTTGAATTGACTTATTTTATAATCAAAATTTGGAATAAGTTCTGCTGTTGGTTTATCATCTTTTATGGTCCAATTATTGTTATCAAATTCAGATAAGCTGTTATGGTTTATCTTACATACATAATATCTACCTTGATACTCCACTGTGTCACCTATGCTGTAGTCAGTGTTTCTTGTCCAATACTTAATTTTTGCGGCATCAAAAATAAAACCAGGAGCATAATAGTCACCATTCCAGTTTCCTGTCTTCCATCCGACAAGTTTCAGTCTTTCCTGCCTGAATCCTGAGTACGGATCATATATTACATCATTAAACACTGTGTTGTTATCAAATATAAGCAAATGCTCTTTTTGAACAGTGTTCATGACAATATTGTATAATCCAACATCTGGATCTTTTATTTTTAAGTCAAAAGTTGTTCCTACTCTTTTAGTACTAATGTCCTTTATATCTATCTTTCTGCCTCCAGCGTCTAAAATACTATAGTCACCACTGAGATTCATTAGTCTACCTACAACTGCGTTGTTTGTTTCAAGCTCGATCCCAGACGCCCCTGGGGATACTGTAACTGCACTTCCTGGAGCCCAGTTCTGTGTTGTCCAGAATAAAAATTCAGAAACAGCATTACTCCAATTTAGAACTTTTTTAATTTCACCAGAATACTTGTTGAACCTAAATCCTCTTTTTTCTAGATATCTGCCATAACCAAATAAGAAATCAGCTACATCTTGAATTGTTTCAAAAACATGTCCATATGGAATAGTCTGCACCGTATCAGAATAATTTGGATATTCTGCTACTTCAACTTCACCTATCCTAATTTTTTGTCCTTGATTTCCTCTTATAGGGTAATAAAAATTAAATGTTGGGTTAGTCGATGAATATCCAAGTACTTTGTAGCCGCCAGCTAAAGTGCTTCCGTCTAATGTAGTATCGGTATTCTTTTCTATAAGAACGCCAGAATAGTAATATGTGTCAACAGGATTACTTGTCCTGAACAATAATTTATAATTTTCATCTGGGATAAATTTACTGCCTGCTGTTGATCCCGGCGAAACAGAATCGGTCAGGACATTTAAATTGCCTTTGTCTGTGAAGCCACCTAATTTGTGGGATAGCTGTACTTTTAATCCTTTCATTTTATCGTAGAAGAAACTAATAGTATCAAGATTCCTCGCAATAAGATGATTGACAACCAAAGGTTGATAACCTGATGTGCTGTACCTTGTCACAACTCCGGTAGAATTATTTGTTTCAGTTTCTAAATGATATTTTGCTTTTGCTAAATTTTGTCTGACGCCTGTATCAGAATCAATTAAGTTACCACTTACGTTTTTGATTAATCTACTATTATCGAAATAAACTGAAAAGAATTTTGCAGGTCGTGTAAGTGCTAGTGTTTTAATTACTGTGAACGGATACGAACTAGATCTTCTCCATGCTGTTTCTGCCGGCGAATGATCTCCAAACTTCCAACTTATACTTCTTCCTGGAATATCAAGTGCATCAACTAATCCTATAGATATTGGGTCTCTTAAATTTCCTGATGCGTCCACAGGTAGATAATCTTTAATGCTTGGCTTTCCATACCTACCGGTTTGTATTGCGATATCGTTCCAAAGCAGGTCATTTCCTGAAGTGTAAGGACCAGCACCGTATGTTGTCTCCCAATCAGATGGCTTTTCAGAATGTCCTAAAATTTCCCAAGGAGTAGTATGAGGAGTATCTGTATCATACACATATTTGTAAATTCCTCTCCAGTACCCTGGTAGGTTTTCTCCAGTTAACCTATTTTTGGATTGGGAATAGTTATAAGTGAAAGGGGATCCTTCTGAAAATGTTGAATTTGTGATGTACTGAACACCGTTGGCGCCAGCCCATATGTAAAAATCTGTTGACATAACATCAGTAATATCCTGTAAGCTGAAGTCAGTTGATGTAAATGCACTTGGCATCACTTCATTAAAGTCAAGAAGTGTCGCGTCATAGCTGATTTTACAATTGTTGTAAATTCTCTTTTCTAATTCGAGTATTAAGTCATCTCTTTCATCACCAAAGGATTTGATTATAGATCCATCATGTCTTCTAATAACCGATGTTGCAGTTTGGTAGCTGTTATCGGTGTACTGTTCAGGTTTAAATTTTGGATACATTCCTAATTTTGTTGGAGTAGGAGGAATGTAACTGCCAGATGTGTCTGGGTAATCTTTGATAATAACGGTATCGCCTTCGGCCAAAGTAGTAGTGATTGTAAGACTATCGTCCTCTGTGCTAAAAGTGTAGTCCTGTCCCAAAATTAGCTGGACGTCATTAAGATACACATAAACTGCCCTATTGCTTAATTTTGAAATACTATGCTGTGAGTCTAATGCGTATTCTGTCTGGCTTGATCCTAGCACATTGTAAGTTCTTATTGAAACATTCTCGCCATGACCTATCATATCATCATAATAGAAAGCAAATGAGTTGTTTTTGCCTTGATTGATCTTCTTCAATATTTCATCAACACGATCAACTACAACACCTTCATATGCATTGCCAGTGTTTAGAGTCAAGAATGCATCATAAAATTTTTCATATTCTTTATTACAAAATTCAATAGCTTTAATTACGTTTGCTTGTTGATCAACTAATCCGAACATCGCAGGTAAAAGTGATCCTTGATGCTGTTTAATTTTACCTCCTCTTAATCTTGCATTAGGCTTATCTCTTAGATTTGATACTCCCGGATAGACCCCGGTTACATCTGAATTTCTTTCTACAATATCTTTGACGTGCCCTACAACTTCACCGAAAGTAAATGTGCCAAGTTGAATATTTTCAGCGTTGGTCTCAAGGTTTTCTGGTATTTCATAGATGCCTTTTGCATCTACTTTTTTGCTTGAGCTGTACCCAACTATCTTAACCTGATCATCTATATCAAGTTCTTTATTGAATTTAACATATTTGTTTGTCGATCCATCCACAATCGTATAATCTGTGGTTAGGTCTTTATATATTCCATTTACACTTACTGCTATCTCCAGGTCGCTGATATTAACTGACTCTTTATAAAAGTCAATTTGGAAAAATTGTTTTTCATTACTATCCGCAATAAAAGTCCTAACAACACGCTGTTTACTATCTACTTCTCTTTCGATCCAAGCACTTTTGTTATTATGGGTTGATAATGATGTGGTATAATGAAGGTGGCCTTCGGCTAAATTTTTTGTTAGTGTGCTTGTTCCGGATTTGTATGTGAAAGTGCCAGACGTATGATCACTTTCAAACACTATATCACCAATGTTATTGATCGTGTTGTACTTAACTTTTAAACCTAGTACGGTATCTTTTGTTGCCGTTTCACTTGTTGCAAACGCAAATACTTTTGCACCTTCGAATGAAGAATTTGGATATGTAGTTGCATCGTCAAATGATACATGATTATTGTCGAACATTGCAAACAACGGTTGTTGGTTCACCGAGGATTTTTGCTGTGATTCTTTCCAAGTGGTACTAGACGAATCATAGAAAAAAGTTTTACCTTGGTTATCAGTGCCGAACTCAACAAACAATGACTCATTACTTACTGGTGCACTATCAGAAGTTGGCGTGAGTGCTATTGTTTCGGATGAGTCACTTCCTATGATAAAGCTTACTTCATAAATTTTATTTTTAACAGTAGGATCAGTATCTGCTGTAAACATAACTCTCATTCCATCTGTCAATGGTAGGCCATCTATAATGTAGCCTGGCTGATTAACAACGTTTGAAAATGCATCGGTCTGCACCGTGTCAATCAGTGTAATATGATTTTTTGCGACAGTTCCATGATCGTATAATTGCAAGCCACTATCGAATTCAATTATCGGTCTTTTTGCTCTATCTGTCTCTTTCAATTCTGCGGTATATCCATTTACCCTACCAACTTCTTCTATAATTGATTTATGGAACCACCTATTATATCTCGACCAAGCATTTTTATCACGAGAGTCACGTTTAATTGTAATGTAATCGTGATCTTGAGGTCTGTAAAATGCTTTCGAATATGGTTGCTGATCAAACACGAAAGAATCATAACCAACTGTGAATTCTTTTGAATAGCTACCTGGCGTTATAAGACTTGCAACATCTGTTAATGTAATTTTATCACCTATACCTTCAATGTAATATTCTTTATTTTGATATGTAGATGACACTTTAGTGCTATCGAATTTTATTTTCATACCATTGGATAAATCTAAGGTATCAACACTGTAATTCATGGCACCGATAATATCTTTCTCTGGATCAATTTTATCTGTGGTCTCTACATCTTTAATTAAAATAGAGCCGTACATGGCATCATGGTTGCCACATTGATAATAAAGTGTATCTGGAGCGTTTGTTGGCACAGTAAATGTTACTATACCATTATCACTACCGTTATTTGTAACTCCGGATGAATATATTGTGGAGGTGGATCCATCTGCCGCAATTTTATCTTTATAAGGCTCAGTCATTATCCAGAAAGGATGTCCTTTAGCGTCAATGTTAAATTTATATGTGTTGCCCCTGTATAATCTAAGGATAGGATTGTTCGTGCCATCTTGTATGCTGAAGTTGTATGCACCTTTCACAACATTTGTAACTTTGTACTCCGCAACTACACCAGGCCCGACTTTAGCTATTTCTATGGCATTTGGACCTTCAGGGAGCCAGTAGTATTCTCTGTAATTTACAAGTTTGTCATAATCGATAGCGGGATTCCAACTGTAAACTTTTTCTTTGTTAATCCTATCATGGTTGTCAACTTTTCCGCCAAAGTATTTGATTTGATTTATGTAATCATCATAAGTTGCACTAAACTCAACTTGATCTTCTGGATTAAGACTAGTTGTGTCTAATTTTGTGTATGTTACTGTTGGCTCAAGTTGATATGCTAATCTATCTCTACTTGTAGCTGAAATATATCTGTCAGTAGCTTTTCGTGTGTATGCGTCTTGGCGACCAATAAAGCCATCTAACCTATCTAGAGATCCTTTTTGTACAAGAGGATCTAGAGTTGCTGAAAGGAATCTTTGGTTGGCGTCTGTCCTATAGAAAGCTGGTAGGTGCTGAACTGTTCTACGCAGTTCGGCAGAACCTTGTTTAACAACTTCTTGGTTTGTAAGAGCGTTAGTTTCGTTATCAGCCATTAATATCCGCTCCCACTACTTCCGCCGGACGATCCTGACGAGCTTGAACCTGATGTAGTGGAACCTGATACTGCTGAACCTGATGTTGTGCTTGACGTTGATGTTGTTGAAGACACAACCGTACCTGATGCTACTATTTGGTTTGCACCTATGGCACTAATTATTTCAACATTATCAACGGTGGCCCCACTGATGAATATTTCGTCTGATGCACAATCTATTTGGAACAAAGACCCAAAACTTTGTCCTGTTTGATTTGGAACAATTAATAAAGTAAGTAAATCTGGAGCTAATCTATTGTGTACATAAGTTGCTAGTTCCGTAAAATAAAAAGTGTCTCCAAAATCCCAATTATCTAAAGCGAAAAATTCATTTATTGCGCCGATAATTTGTGTTTTTATAACCGCATCGCTGACATTGGTTTTTGGATTTTTCACAACTTTGAATGTAGCCTGTAGTTGCTCATCCGAATTATTTCCAAATAATATTTTGTATCTAACAGGATGATACACCACTTGGTCCGATAATGATTTTAATGGATTTATGTAGCTACCGTAAGCAATCCTTAGTTGATCACTAGTGCTTGGTGCAGGTTTGTTCCCGCCGTCCTGTAGCCATATTCTAAATAGGTTATCGTATGTTCTCTCTAAGAAATATACATCTACAATATTAGATACACTAGGATCAATCCTTGTCTCTTGTCCTGCATGATGTTTGTATTGGAAACTTAAACTGCTTCTACCACGTCTTGCAATATAATCTGTACTTGTTACTAGTGTATTAGTATCTTCGTCGTATTTCTTAATTACATCTTCACTTTCATCATAAAAATAAAAAAGTTGGCCATCAGAATAGCTTGTAGTTGCAAGATTAATATCAGATTCATTTTTAGACACTACAAAGTTTGTAGCCGCATATGGCCTATATCTTTCAATATTATTATAGGACAAATATTTTTCTGAGAATACAAACTTGTTACTAATAGTTGTTTCAGGCTCAATTATGATGTCAAATAGTTCAGGATTGTCAACTATGCCGTCATCGTCGGAATCAAAAAATCCAACTTTAACTTTCCTATTATCTTGAAAGCCATCTGACTCAGTCACTGTATCTTCTATTGACCACGTAATAGGGTATCCAACACTGTTTCCTGTTGATACTATACTGTTTGTTTTAAGAAGTTTTACTGTGTCCCTTACGCTTCTTCCTGTTTTGTAATCGTAAATTTTTTCTTGTTTATCGTAATGAAACTTGTTTTGTGATTCTGACTCAAAAATATAATCTAGTTTTCTATACGTAACTGTATATGTGTTTCCGTCATTTGTTAGCTTGAACCACCAACTAGCATCTAAGTTTCCACCAGAGGTGTCTCCTGCATTATTAAGACTGAAAATACTACTATCACTTAAATTTGTAGTAGTGATCACTTTCCACGTTTCCGTATCAACATCATATCTTATACCAAAAGTTTCATATCCTTCAATCCTATCAATTAAATCTGTTTTAAGTGTCTGTAAAAAAGTTGTTGTGAAATTAGGAATAACACTATCAACTTTACATCCATTAGGTATTATGGATGCTAAGGTAACTGGTCCCTCACCTGTGTCAAGGTTGCCAACGCCACTGTTCGCCCCATCTCCTGTGACAGACCCAATTTTTGCCCATTTCCTGTCTTCTGCAAGATCTGTGCCTGCAGTCACTAAAGTATCATTTAAAAATTCTCGTGTATCAGGTGATATAAACTTAACAAGAGCACCAACTTTTGCATATTTTAAATTTGATGTTGCAGATGATCCTATAGCTAAAGGACCGTTAGCAGTGAAATATCCTGTGTTGGTGTTAGTTCCTGTAGTTGTTGAATTCCATGTTGCATTTAACGTTGCTAAATTTTTTGTTCCATATTTGAGATAATAAAAATTACGTGCATATGCTTCTTTTAATTTTGATTCAATGTCAGTGTTAATAGTAGAATTGATCTGACTTCTATTGGCAAAATTAAAACTGAACTGTTGCGTTGATTCTTCTCTATACAATATACCATCTTCTGCAAACACTGAAACATTAGAGTATGCACCGGTTGGATCTAAAATTTCTTTTGCTCTTGAAATACCGGATGCAGTTCTGTTTACAGATCTTACTTTTATAATTTCTTGTGACGCACCCAACGGAACAACTTGATAATCTTCTGCTGTTATCATTCTGTTTTGTGAGTAGTATACTTGTCCAGCTTTCTCCCTAATTGAATCATTGCTTTCACTTGCCGCAGAGTTATAAATTGATGCCTTAAGGCTCATCACCATTGTTATTCTCTGTGTTGCGCCATTTTTATCTGTGTAAGGAACACTAATTTGCACACCTCTCATGTCCGCAGGCTGTATGGCAAATTTTGCATTATCGCTCACTCTGTAGTAAGTTCTGAAACTACCTAGAGGCACATCTGCAAAGTTTCCGTCTCCAAAGACTAAATCTATTTGATCATCCGCTTTAGTTACAACGTTATAAATTAATCTCTCATCTGCTGACAATGAATTGTAAATTGCATTGTTGCCAGACATTGCTGGAACTTGCTTCCATAATTGTATTGGCAATCCTAATTCGTCTTGTCTGAATAACCATACATCCGTGTTATTAATATTTGGTACATTGATTGGCTGTATGAAATTTGTTTCTGCCTGGTCGACATTGAAATCTGTGTACTGTAAAGTGCCTTGCTTGAACAAGAAAAAGTAACCAGTGTTGTTGGACGAATCTCCACCGCCGTCTGTACGATAACAATAAGACAATCCACTTCCATCAATTGGTGGACTTTCATAGATGTCTTCTGAATCTGTAATCTGACTTGGTACTACTTCAAAACTTCTATCAGTACCCCCCACACTTGCACTGAAACCAAATATTGGCAAGTCAGTTTGGTTTGAGGACATTGTGTAAACTTCAGTGTCTACTCCGCCTATGCTACCCTTTTCTCTTGGACTTCCGAATGTCTGACCCGTTACATTGGCGGCATTCAATATTGCTATGAATTGTTCTCTATAATTTGCATTTGCCGAATCATTCCAAATAATTGTTGTATTTCCAATATTGGTGCCTGAAGAATCAAATACATCTTCTGACGTAGAAATTGAATCTATTTTAAGTAAGCCTTTAGCAGGCTGGTTTCTTTTCGCATTGTAATTGATAAGTCTTGCAAGTCTAAGTATTGAATTACGTCTTTCTGCAGTCTCTAAAAAATTTTCCCTAGCGTTCAAATCCACTCTGTAAGAAAGTGATTGTGCAATGTAGGCAATTAGGTCTATCAACGCAACATACTCTGAACTTTCCACAAAATCATTGAAATCGTCAGGATAGTTTTCCTGTAGATAGGCAACCATTGTTCGTCTCAGTGTTTCAAAATCGTAACTTTTGAAATCAGCCTGTTGGAAAGCTTGGTAAATTTTACGCCAATCCTCGGCAACTAATAATCTGTTTTGTCTATCTGTTGTGGCCATACTGTTTGTATGGATATTTATAATTTAAATTAAGTGCGTATATTAAGATAGGCGTAGCAAAGCGTTTTCATCGAACTGAAAACGTAGTTTTTCGGTTATGTCCAATGGCACATATTTGATAGTTGCCTGGATGGCAATACCTCTATCTGCCTCTGTAAGTATAATTTCATCCGTGCTTATACGTGGATCAGCGTTTAGATTTTCCGTAACATCCTCAACTATTGCTTCTTTTAGTTCTTCTGTCAATGGCTCGAATATGGCATCATATATTATGGTTCCAAATTCAGGATTTTCAACACGTTCTCCCTTACGAACCGATAACCTATTGATTAGATCCTGTTTTGCACATTCAAAATCATACACTTTGAAACTTTGTCCTGTGGTACGTGATGAGAAGCCCTTAAAAGTCACTGATGACTTGCTTTTTTCTCCTCCGCTTGATCCCGAACTACTGCCGTACGCCATTAATTAATCCTCCTAAAGTCAACGTCAACTTTGCTATAATCGACCATGTAATAACCATTTTCAGATAGTGTTGTTGCCCATGGAACTTCGTTTGCCATGACACCTTCGAACACACCGTCGACTCCTTTGTATTTAAACCTGTAAATGTTTATTCCAGCGTCCGATACACCAACATGACTAATATTTTCTTTTAATCTTACGTCACTAAAAAATGAAGTGAAAGCCCTGGCTATTCCTGCCTTTAGTTGACTACCTATCTGTAATAGGTTGCCCTTGAATGTTCCCCTTAAGCTAGGAGGCACCTGTGATATTAGGCCACGTGATTTGAATCCCTGCACAAAGCTTCTAGCCACTGTGCCAATGTCTCCACCTATCAAGCTGTTTATATTTCCTCCACCTACAAATCTTGATATGTCTGATATTGATGTGATTCTTCCTGCCGTTACTTTGTTTACAATTAAATTACGTAAATTATCTTTTGAAAGATTAGGTAGTACAGTGCTAACATTATAAATTTTGTTATAAGATTTTTTGAAATTAGATAAAAGTGCGTTAGCTTTTTCCAACTGTTTAGTTGTTCCACCATTGTTTGCTAAAAATTTTTTCGAATCAGCAAGATATTGTAGATTTTTGATAGATTCGATAGGACTCTTTCTGTTTTGCATAGCCATATATTCCAATGTGCCAGGAGTTTCTGATAGCTCTTTCCATTTTACAGGATCTTCCCACTGTGATACTGTTTCGATAATGGCAGACGGTGCACGGGTAAATGGTTCGTGCGTGACTAGGTTTGGCACTGTTGTCTTTGTCTTCTTGGTATTAGCTTCCAAGAGTCCACCATCGTCAACTGTGATGTTAACATCATTCTGTGAATCATCTGTTACTATTCCTACCCGTTCAGGAGATAACCAACTAGGTCCCCACGTTTTTTGTGCCTTGATCGAATTGAAGTGGACCTGTGGTCCTGCTAGATGAATTTGCCCTCCACCTCGACTAGCATTGGCACCTGCTCTCTGATTTGGATTCTGTGGTGGTTCTGGAGCCGAGCCTGCTCCAATTAGCACATTTCCACCTGTGTATGCAGTTATACCTTGTAATGCATAATCACCTATTACTCCTGCTTGTGAGCTATTGAAGATTCCTTGTCGACCCATGTTCATCAAGTAGCTGTCAGCATTGTTGATAACATTGCCTTCTGCCGTAAATTTTATATCATTTTTTGCGTGGAAGTTGATATCAGAACCGCTGTGTAGATCAAAGTTTCCATCACTACGTAAATTAAATCCGTCCTGAGCATATATATAAATTTTTCCTTCATCGCTCATTTCGATCCAGCTGTTCCCAGATTTGTTAGCTATGTAGATGACACCTTCTGTGTCATTCATTAGAATCTGGTGCCCCGAAGCACTTTTCAACCTTATCTGTTGATTGACGCCATTTGCATCACCATCATCCATAACAAAACTATGTCCAGGTAACCTGTCTGTGGCTACATTCTGCCCACCTATTCCTATCGGCTTTTGCCTAGAGTCTGGCCTGATCCTTCCAGGAGTGTTAAATCCAAAGACAGCACTAGGCGATTCACGTCTGGCTGACGAAGTAGTGGTACCTCTGGTCGTGTCTTGAATTAGTCCTTGTTCTAGCAATTGTTCCGCTTGGATTTTATTGACCGGGAATCTTATATTTTTTGCTCCTGCAAGTGTTGTGGCGTTATTAACAGAAGCCCGATTACGATCTCCAACTGGTAAAACATCTGTGCCATAGTTGGGTGCATCTACACCCGTGTTACGTAATATTTGTCTTTCCCTTGGAGTGCTTTGCTCATCAGCACCTGGCGTTGTACCTGTTGATTCTCTATGATAGGTATCTGCGCCATATCCAGGAATAGTTTTATTTGTAAGTGGCTGTTGAATACAACCGATCCAGAAAGCATTTTGTCTAGAAGCTTCACCTTTGGCGAATATCACTAGAACATCTGTATCGATGTCGGGTGGAATGGCCCAGAAACCATAACTATGTCCGGCATCCTTAAAATCGGCTTCGTCGTTCCCAGACAGTGCGTCACCACTTTTTGTTCCGTAAAAAGGTGATAGGTATTGGCACCATATAACTTGTTCTGCCGTTGGGTCATCTGTCTTGGAAAGTTCAGGAATGTTTACTCCAAGCCTTCCCATGTTAAGTGGATCCTCAACGTATTTCACACGTCCAACATATGGACCAGGATTTTTCTCCGCCAGCTTGTTGTCAAAATCTTTTTGGTTATCGTGTGTGTCTATAATTCCTGTCATTATCTATCGTCTTCTGCCTGGTTAATTCCTTCTTTTATAGCTTCATCCCTACGTTCTACAGCTTTCTTACCACCATTCTTGATATAGTACCACCAAGAATATTTTGGCTTTTTAACAACTGAGGAAATATTCTCGTTGTTCTTTGTACTTCCTTTGGAAACCAATTTTTTATCTGTAGAAAACTGTGTCTGGTATTGTGATTTCCCATTTTGATTGTTTAGCCTTACGCAATTCAAAGATTGCGTAAATTGGCCTTGGCTGAAACTACTTTCTATTTTTACAATCTGGTAAATTCCAGAAAAGAATAAATTTTCTGAAGGTGTCTGCGTATCTTTTTCAAAAGTGACACCGGTCTCGTCGTTGATGTCATCAGGCAACCTGTAGTTCAATAAAATCAATGGACTATAATCATCTGCGTTAAAGGATTCGAAGTCTCCCGAAAAGTCAAGACCATTACTTAATCTGTTGCCATCTGTTGTCATAGGTATAAACTGATCCTGGCATATGTATGCTGGATCTCCCAGTATCTCCAGATCAATATTCATCATATCAGCAATTGGATTTGTCAGATAATCATACATCTCAGATGTTCTGTCATCTTGTCTATCTAGCCTATTAACCACCATCCTACTTTTGATCGTGCTTGGATACTGCCTCAATGGCGTAAGTTCTTCTGGATAATCTTCTCCGCCTAGTTGCCTTATGCTGGCCTCTGTCTCTCTTATTACATTTCCGTCAACCAGTCCTGGGGTGTCAACAACATTTCTTTGATAGAACGCGGTTTTGTAATTAATCCTCAAGTTTTGCACATCAGTGTTCTCACCTGTATAGATGTAGTTGTATGTTCTTCTTACTTGATTCTCTTTGTTACCAAGGTCCTCAGTTGGAATACTGATTCCTGGCTTAATAAATCTTAACACATGGATCTTGTGCGGAATCACATGGTACCCTATTGTTTTCTTATGCATTTTGGTTATACGATCAAATTGGTTAGAATGAGTTTTTACACTTGTCTTAATCTTGAACCATGGCACATATTGATTTTCACGTAATATACTATTGAATCGTTTTTGATCTTTTAATACGCTTCCAACTGTTTCCTTGGTTGCTTTTTCACTGTCCCCTATAACTCCTGCACCTCTGAGATAGTTAGTCCAGAAATCAATGGCAGTGTTCTCAAAACCATCTGTTGATCTAACGAGATCTTCGATGACCTTAGTCAATGCGGTGTTGCTTGTAATCTCAGCATCTATCTTTTTGACCTCTATAGGCTTACTATTGCTGTTGCTCGGCGGCTCTAGGTCTGAACTTAGGCCTGAGATGTCTCCCATAAAGTCGCCATTTTCGTAATATCCTTTTGGTGCCACTGATGCGTGTATGGAATCTTTGCCTGTGAAATCACCGGCGTAATCCAAGACACGTGGATCAAACTGAATAACATATTCATCCTTCACAGTCCTGTAATGATTGTCGATCTCCTGTTGCATCTGCTTATCCAATCCTTTCAATATTTGGTCTGCGGCCTCTTCTAGTGTATCGGCCTGTATCGAAAGTTTTGTCCTTGGAAATTTATACCTATCATCAAAGGCTATGTCTTGATATCTCGTAGCACTGATATCATATATCGCACCTCCTTCGTTGACATCGAGATCTACCCTCGTTAGGATAATAGGAATCTTTCTAATTATGTTTGACGGCAGTTCAACGCCTTCCTCGTCGAAGCCCTTGAATTCAATAGTCAGAAGCAAAGGGGCATCTTGATAATCTTTATAGCCGTTGACCCTTGTGGCGGCGCGGACCTTTTCGATAAATGATATTCCGAAAGGCTCGTGCAATTTGAATTCCATTCTCGCAAAATCGGCTAGTCCTCTTTCGGGTCCTGGACTGACAGTGCTGACTATGTTCACATCTTCAAAAAATATATCTCTGCCTTGACCCAGTATTCCGATGCTATCCCTATAGGCCTTATTTGCTCGGTCCTTTTTACTTCTTAATGGCCCTATAAAGTCACCTGAGTTATAAACCTGCCCTCTGTTGTTAGGGTCACCTATGCCAGAAGAACGTGCTAGTATATCATGAACAGGGTTTGATAGGAAACTAAAATCTTCAAGCTCATTCTCCCGTAGTCCACTGAGTGTAAACAGATAGGTGTATGTTGCGTATTTGTGAAGTGGATTTTCGGTTTGGACCTGGTCTTGTTCTTTATAATAATTACTTACGAAATTATAGATCCCATCTTCTTTTATAGAATCAAAAGTGCTTTTTTTCAAAGCTTGGACCACTTGTTCTGTGGATACTAAATTTTCAAGTTTTTTTTTAACTTGTCCCCTTGAGTTTTTTGTAGATTCGCCAAACCTTTTAGTAAAGCTATCTAAAAACTTTGAGAAATTTGTTTTGTTAGAAGTCCTGACACCGTGCCTGTATTTTTTTCTTTTTTTCAGACTCATTGTTATACTCCGACATCGCGAGACACATTGGCCGGCTTAGGCAATTTAATAGTCACTCCTGGTTTGAAATCATATATGGGATCTTCAATCTGGTCTGGATTTCTCTGGGCGAACACCCACCATAATCTTGGAGATCCGTATAGGTCAAACGCCAACAAGTCAGGACGGTAAGCGTATGTCTTTTCAATAGTGTATGATCTGTCGTCATCCTCAGATGTTATATTCCTTGGTACAAAATAGCCCAATGCCTCAGAGCTCTGAGGTGTGTTGAAATATGGAGATGTCCTTGAATACTTTGCCATTAAATGAATCCAATCCTGTCTGACTTGCCGTTCAAGTTGCCACGGGCAAACTCGGTGAGAGAAAAGTTTTTAACCGAATCTCTCGAGTAGACAGGCGTCACTAATACAGAAATGTTTGATAATGTTGGAGCCCAGGTCTGTGATTCTCCCGATGGTTCAATATTGAATTCATTTGCGTCATAGCCTCCATCGAAAACAAATTTTTTAAGATCTGGACTTATGCCTGTTGTGTTCTGTTTTGTTGAAATATAGTCTATGCCTGATCTAAGTTCTACGTTGAAAGTGTTAACAACAACAGGCACGTTCGTAAACATGTGATCTCCATATCCATTCAAGTGTAGGATGGGTGGTGGATTTCCTTTGAGATCTTGCTGGCTACCAAAAAACATTTTCGTTACAGTTCTTAAAAAATTAATTGTTGCCACCCAATGTTGTGCGTCCTGTTGATTCTGCACAGGGAATTCTCCAATTATGTTCATTTGATCAACTTGTGAGTTCTGATAAGCCTGGAAAGGATAGTTACTATGTGTCTGTGCCAATGCGTTGTAGTTTGCACTGTGTTGGATAACCATAGACGGAGTCAAAGGCCAAAACATGCCTCTGGATTGTGCCAGTGGCTTCAACAAATCATTACCAGCCATTATGCTGTTGTAAAGAGCACTAGCTCTAGTCGGGATAGTCAATCTGACACGCCAATCTTTTTTATCGTTACGTCCGCCCCACTTGGCCCTAGCGTTAGCTATTTTAAGATCACCGAGTCCTGCGCCTCGTAGTCTACCAAATGTTCTATTGAATATGCTCTCGCCTACATCCTTGATAACGTTTTTTAAACTCATTTTATGGTTGTAATCCTTTGTAAAATTTCGTATACTTTACTATATTTATAGGCACAATTTTAGGCGCACTTAATTCACCATACGGCACGATTCAACAGACCTGTTTGTGGTCACTTTAACTTACATGAAAGATAACTATGAAAAGAGTGAAGTACCTAAACAATCGAGATCTGTTGGCACAAATACACGCCAGCAAAAATACATATTGTTCGTATGTGGATCCAGAAGATTCACAATATGATCTGATAGTTCCAAATCTTAAAAAAGTAAATGCTAGTGCCATTGCAAAGGCCAGAAAAGCAAGATCAAAAAGACTAACCCAGGAAGCATGGCAACAGGCTAAAGATGCCGGACTAAAAAAAATTAAATTAAGTGACTACACTGTAAGCACAAGAAAAATAGAAAAAACAGATCTTGTGTTTAGGGTGATGACTTATGACCATATTCCGATGTCTAGCGATCGTAAAAAAAATCCAAAGAGCGTTGCAGACCATCATGCCAAAGTAAACTTTCCACCATTCCAGCACTACAGATTTGATAAAAAAGGAAAATTAAAATGTGTTGGCAAATCACACTGGGTAGGTGGCATGTTAAATGGTAATTTTTCAGCTGACCATGGCAAAATAACAAATAGCCTTGCCATGATGTTCATGAAACTGTGTGAAAGATATGGCACAAGATCAAACTGGAGAGGCTACACCTACAATGACGAAATGCAATCACAGGCGCTGATGCAGTTATCACAGATAGGCTTACAGTTTGATGAATCAAAATCTGAAAATCCTTTTGCATACTACACAGCCGCAATAACAAATAGCTTTACAAGAATCTTAAACATAGAAAAGAAAAACCAAGCAATAAGAGATGACCTTTTAGAAATGAACGACATGAATCCATCATTTACAAGGCAGAATGAAAACATACAAAACACTCCGACTTTCAAAAAGAAGATGGAGACTGCACACGGAGAAGTGAGATACGTTAACAAAACAGGTATTGCAAAACTTAATCGACAATATAAAAAAACAGGTAAAATGGATTTTGATGAGGTTGGCTACAAAAAATTAGAACTGAAACCTGGAAGAAAGATTCCAGTGATAAAAAGGAAATGGTAATAGATGTTTTTTAAAAAAGTCGCATGTTTCACTGATATACATTTTGGCATGAAGGGAAACAGTCGTGTACACAATGACGACTGTGAAGCATTTGTGTATTGGTTCATAGAACAGGCAAAAGCACATGGATGTGAGACTTGCATATTTCTGGGTGATTGGCATCACCATAGGGCTTCGACAAACGTATCAACAATGAACTATACAGTATCAAACATGGAGAGGCTTGGCAATTCTTTTGAAAAAGTTTATGTAATAATGGGTAATCATGATTTGTTCTACAGAGAAAAAAGAGAAATTAATTCTATGGAGTTTATAAGAAATATTCCAAACATACAGATTGTAAACGATTGGATAGTAGAGGACGACGTGGCAATAATACCATGGATAGTAGAAGACGAATGGAAACGTATTGAAAACATGAAACAGAAATATGTATTTGGACATTTTGAACTGCCATATTTTAAAATGAACGCGATGGTTGAAATGCCAGATGTTGGTGGTATCAAGACAGAACATTTTAAAAATTGTGGCATGGTGTTTACAGGACATTTCCATAAAAGACAACACATGAACAATGTGACATACATGGGCAACGCATTTCCACACAACTACGCAGATGCATGGGATGATGACAGAGGAATGATGGTGCTTGAATATGGTGGACAGCCAAAGTATATCAACTGGCCAGATATGCCAAGATATATCACTATAAAAATATCAGAACTACTTGCAGATCCAGAAAAATATTTAAAACCAAAAATGTATGTGAGGGTAACACTAGACATAAAAATAAGTTATGAAGAGGCTAATTTTATAAGAGAAACATTCATAGACAAATACCAATTACGAGAGCTACAACTGATACCTGAGCAAATAGAACAGGCACAGCAACCTACTGTCGAAGTGCAAAAATTTGACTCTGTTGATCAGATTGTTATAAAACAACTACAAGGTGTAGATTCTGAGACATATGACAAAAACATACTAACAGCAATCTACAATGATCTGGATGTCACGAGTCAGTAAAAAAAAGTTAATAAAAATTTTAAAAGGCGAATATGAGACACCAACATGGACTAGAGAAAGCACATGGGAATACTTGAAAAAACCACTCTCACATGAAGAATGGTTGAAAGGTTATAGGAAATGGAAAAAAGATCACGAAGATGCTAAAAATTAAAGAACTTACCGTAAAAAATTTCATGAGCGTTGGCAATGCCGCACAAAGCATAAATTTTGCAGATAAAAACCTTGTTTTGGTTATAGGCGAAAACATGGATCTCGGAGGCGATGATGCAGGAGCAAGAAATGGTACAGGAAAGACAACAATTATAAATGCGTTAAGCTATGTGCTATTTGGTGAACCATTAACACAGATTAGAAGAGACAATCTTGTAAACAAAACAAATGAAAAGGGCATGATTGTTTCTGTGAAATTTATAAAAAATAATATAGAATACGTCATTGAACGTGGACGTAAACCACAAATATTCAAGTTTTATGCCAATAGCATAGAACAAGATTTTGAAAGCAACGAAGCCCAAGGTGAAAACAGAGAAACTCAACAGGAAATAAACAAATTGTTGGGCATGAGTCATGCAATGTTCAAGCACATTTGTGCTTTAAACACTTACACACTTCCTTTCCTTGCAACAAAACAAGCCGAACAAAGGGAAATAATCGAACAGCTATTAGGAATAACTTTACTATCGCAAAAAGCAGATTTGCTGAAAGAAAAGATGAAGACAACAAAACAACAACTGACAGAAGAGAAATACAAGATTGACAGCAAGATAGCATCAAATGAAAAGATACAAGAATCTATTGAAAGCTTGAAAATAAGATCCAGTGCGTGGCAAAATCAAAAAAAGCAAGACACAGACAAGTTCAATGAAGCAATTACCGAACTGGACAAGGTGGACATTAAGGCCGAACTTGACGCACACAAAAGGCTTCAGAAACATCACGAGATGCAGACCGCGTTGCGTGGACTTGAAAAAGAACGTGCATATCACGAGGACAGTCTTACAAAGGCGGAAAACAATGTAGAAAGAACACAAGCCGATCTTAAATTTTCAGAACAACAAAAATGTCCAACCTGTGAACAAGAACTACGTGGTGATAAACACACACATCTTGTAGACAAATTAAAACTTCAGCTGAAAGAGTCTACAGACTATGCTACAAAGTTAAAAAGTGATCTTGCAAAAATACAACAGGGCATTGACGAAGTGGGAGATATTGGACAAATACCCGACACGTACTATGATACCATCGACGAAGCATATAATCACAAAGCTTCTTTGAAAGATCTTAAACGTCAGCTGGAGCAGACTGAGAAAAATGAAGATCCATATGCAGAACAGATCGAAGAACTTACCAAGAAAGCTATACAAAAAGTTGATTATACCAATGTCAATGAAATGGAAGATCTACACAGACATCAAGAATTTTTATTCAAACTGTTGACCGCAAAAGACTCTTTTATTAGAACAAGAATAATCGAACAAAACTTAACATATTTGAATCAACGATTGGCCTTTTTCCTTGGAAAAGTAAAATTACCACACACCGTAGTGTTCCAACCTGACCTAACTGTCCGAATTGAAGAACTGGGCAGAGAGCTAGATTTTGATAATTTGAGTAGAGGTGAACGGAACAGGCTTATACTATCATTGAGCTGGGCTTTCAGAGACGTGTGGGAGAGCCTTTATCAACAGATCAACTTGCTGTTTATAGATGAACTAGTAGATTCTGGAATGGATATATCGGGAGTTGAGTCGGCTATGGCTGTTCTAAAAGACATGTCTAGAACACAGCAAAAAAATATTTTCCTAATTTCACACAAAGACGAGCTGATAAGCAGGGTAAATTCAGTTTTAAAAGTTACCAAAGAAAATGGTTTTACCAACTATGCCAATGATGTGGAAATAATTGTTTAATTTTTTCTTGACAAAACCACTTCTTACGTGCTTTAATTAATGCTATGTTAACTAATAACATCGTACGATTAAAAAGGAAGGACGTAAATTATGTCTAACACACACGAGCAGATCATGACAGAGATCCAAGCATATTCTGAAGAGAACGGAAAGTTCACAGAAAAAGGTGTAAAGGCTTCTGCAACAAGAGCCAGAAAAGCACTTGCAAATCTTTCAAAATTGATCAAAGCAAGAAGAAAAGAAATTCAAGAGGCAAAAAACGCGGCATCGACAGTAACGGCGTCGTAATTGCTAATTGGATCCAATTAAACCCCTGCTGTTTTTTAGTAGGGGTTTTTTTATGTTTCAAGTTTCACGAATGAAACAAAAGGATCAGATTCCAGAACGTATTTTATAATTTTTCCAATTTCAGATACATTGTTTAGATTACCAATTGTAATATGACATGATCTAAATCCAAGTTTTGATAACTGTCGGCTTCTCTCTTTCAATGCATTTTTTTCAATACTATACATTTGAAATTTGTCTGGTTCGAATTCAGCGGTGCTACCTATGTTTATAATTGTAAAGTTATCAATTTTATTTTCAAGTGCCGTTTCGTGTGCCAAGTTTAACAACTGAAGCTGTCCCAATTGGCAGATCTTAGACGCATTAATGAATGCAGTCGAATCTTTCACTAATTGTTTAAATTGGTCTCTCCTTTTGTCGTCCCATAGACGTAAGTCATACCCATTAGATCTATGAACAAACTTGGTTTCAGGTAAATGAATTCTTACCCCGTGTGCCACAGTTTTCAAGTGTTCGTGATCATCTGGAAAGCCGTCGGGGTTGCCTGTGCAGATTATTTTGTGTTTAGTATTGTCCACCATTCTTTAAACGTTCCTGGGTAGTTTGTATTTCTAATTTTATCTAAATCCAGGATG
>Ga0160422_10000659_pt1 | contig 21060 bp, 32 predicted proteins | sample Fk160mmetaG_FD_108192 | JGI IMG/M metagenome (GOLD analysis project Ga0160422, IMG submission 108192) | Marine microbial communities from the Central Pacific Ocean - Fk160115 60m metaG | ecosystem: Environmental > Aquatic > Marine > Oceanic > Photic zone | place: The Central Pacific Ocean... | reverse complement strand
TCTGGCCGGGCCGTCAACATCGTCTTCTATTGCATCAGCGGCACCATCAGCCAGTCACAGAAACGACTGACAACAACGGCAATCACAAGTGAAGCACTGGTGTGAGTCATTGGCTCGCCTCCTGCTTCGGATTTGGGCGTCACTGGCTTCCACAGGCAGACGGATGAAGACGATGAGTTCGATCACATGGAGCTCGATGCTGTGGCTCGCGCTGCTATTGCTGGTGGGCGCAATGTTGGGACAAGATTGGGGTGCTGACAACTGAGGCGCCGCTGCGAAAATGAGCGAAGCCAGCACACCCCATGAGCATGTCGACTCAGGTCAAAACCCTGATTGACCAGTTGCTCACCGATGAGCATGAAGACTGACGCAGCAACATCATGGCTGCGTATTTAAAGGATCAGAAGCGTGGTGCAGAGCTGATCATTGCCTTTGGTGCCAAGCAAGGCATCACACTCAATCAAGAGCAAGTGATTGCTTTCATCGATGATGTTGATGAAGACGAGTGGGATATTGAATTACCGCCACAGATGCTCACCAGCGTTGCTGGTGGTAAGGCTACGAATCATTAGGGGAACCCTGGGGGCGATGGTGTTGAACCGCTTGGAGGTTGAGCTGGCGATCACCCGGCTGGATGATGATGTTTGCCATGCTGCCATTGATAACGGCTTTTGATGTCAACCGGTTTGTCAACGTGCCGATGAAAGCGCCTGAAGTCTTATTGAGTCGAATTGGTGAAAACCCAGATGCAGTCGCTTGTTGCAAGCGGTTGGTTGTGCTGTTGACGCAGCTGGGCGATTTCGACTCAATGGAATACGCCCAAGCGCTGGTGTCCGTTCTGCCACGTCTCGAGCAGTCCGGCATTCATCCACTGGCGATCGCCATTGGTGATCAGGCAGGGGCCGACCGTTTCTGCTCATTCACCGGGTTTCCTCGTCAGTTGCTTGAGGTTGAAGCCGATGATGCGCTGCATCGCGCTCTGGATCTCTCGCCCGGGTTGAAGGCGCCCGGGGGGCCGTGGCCCTCCCTGTTGCTGATGTGCGCAGGCATCGGATCCCCTGGAACGCTCGCAGAGGTGTTGCGTGGTTACACCGGCGATCGATCTGCCCCTCAGCGCTTCAGCGACGAGGAGATCGTGTCGACCGGCGTTCTGCCAGCCTTTCCCGCGGAGTTGTTCCGTCGTGCTGGTGGGGATGGTTTCCAGAGACCCTTTGAACTGGCGACGGTTCGTCTGCGCAATATGAATGAGGTTCTGCGTCACTGGAAGACCTACGTACCCGATAACCGCTACATGACCCAGCGCGGTGGCACCTTCCTGCTGGATGCCGATGACACTCTTCTCTACGTCTTCCGAGACCAAGGCATCCTCGGGTTTTCCGAGACCATGCATCGCCCATTGGCGTTTCTGGATCCCTGGTTGAACGATGTCGAGTGATCTGGAGCACGGAGAAAGCCTCCCCCCCTGGCGTGCGCTGTTGCGCGGTGCCCGCAAGCGGGAGGGGCGCTCCCCAGGCAGCCGCTGGCTGCAGCTTGCGTCCGTGGCCTCAGACGGAAGCGCGAGAGTTCGCACCCTCGTCTTTCGAGGATGGGGGCCCGCCGGGGAGCTTGAGCTTCTCACCGATGCCCGCAGTGAGAAGCCATCCGAGACGCAGCACCTGCCGAGGGTTGAGCTCTGCTGGTTGTTTCGCAAGGCTCGCGAGCAGTTCCGTCTGCGTGGGTCGGTGCGGCTTGTCAATTCAGAGCAGGATCCTGCGACGTTGCTTGATCACTGGCAGCGGCTCACACCATCCGGACGTGTGGTCTGGGCCTGGCCAGCGCCCGGTCAGCCCTTTGACGCTGCGGGCCCCTGGCCCGAGGAGGTGCCTGACGGTGCGCCGATTCCGTCTCAACTGCTGCTGATGCGTGTTGATCTCGATCGGGTGGAACAGCTTGATCTCAAGCCCCATCCCCATCTGCGCCGTTGCTGGACGCTTGCGGACAGGTGGCGTGAGTGCCGACTGAATCCCTGAGCGTCCAGTAGGCCAGGCCGCCACCACGTCCCCGGGCTGCCATCCAGCCCTCAGGGTTGCGGCTGATCAACGCGAAAAACGGTTCGCGACCGGCCTCGGGGGCAGGCAAGCTGCGCGCCAGCAGGGTCAGTGGACCCAGAGTCAGCGCAACCTGATCAAAGCGGAACATCAGCAGTGGCTGCCGTCCCTTCAACTTTCCCGGTCCACTGAACTGCAGCATGAGAGAGCCCAGCGTCACGGCATTGCGCAGTTGAAGCACACCGTCTGAATCCGCGGAGATCTCCAGGCATGCACCGAGGCTGCGCAGCAGCCAGCCGCTGAGGGCGTTGGCTTCCGTGCGCCCCTTCGGCCAAACCGTTTGGAGCTGCCAGTGGCCCAGCAGATCGCTGACGTTCAGGCCTGAACCGGCTCGACGAGCCTCTCGCTCCAGATCCAGCAGATGGTGGTGTTCCATGTCCACAGGTGTTCCATGTCCACAGGTGATCCGCTTCAGAGGTGATCATGCAGCGGTGATCCGAGAATGTCATGGCTGAAGTCCACGCGACTGCTGACGCACTGAGTTGGTCGGAGTTGGAAGCCTTGGCCCCATGCCCTGCTGAGCGCACAAACGGTCCAGCCAATGCTCAGGCAACGTTGCGTTTGTTTGGACACCAGGAATCAGAGGTTCGGATCACCCTGTTCCGCGACCATCACGCCTGGTGTCCTTACTGCCAGAAGGTTTGGCTCTGGTTGGAACTCAGGCGCGTTCCCTACCGGATTCGCAAGGTGACCATGCGTTGTTATGGCCCCAAGGAATCCTGGTTCACCGCGCTGGTGCCATCTGGGATGCTGCCGGCCCTGGAGCTTGATGGTCAGTTGCTCACCGAGAGTGATCGCATCCTCGAGGCGTTGGAGCGGGCCTTTGGACCGGTGGGCGCTCCCATGGGTGATCGGCGTGTTCGACGGCTCCGAGAGTTGGAGCGGCTTCTGTTCAGAGCCTGGTGCATCTGGCTCTGCACCCCCGGACTCGGTGAACGGCAGGAGCGTCAGGCTCGGGATCAGTTTCAGAGTGTTGCCCGGCAGATGGAGGACGCACTCGGGCGAGGGGGCGGTTGTTGGCTCGATCCTGACGATCCCGCCGGTGCAACCCCGGGGACTGCTGATCTGGTGTTCATCCCTTATGTGGAGCGGATGAATGCCTCACTGGCGTATTTCAAGGGATTTGCGCTGCGCGAAGAACATCCCGGGATCGACCGCTGGCTCACTGCGCTGGAGCGGCTCGAGACCTACCGAGGCACCCAGAGTGACGTTCACACCCATGCGCACGATCTGCCGCCGCAGATGGGAGGTTGCTGGGCCAACGGCAGTGAGACACAGCGCAGCATGGCGTTGGCGGTCGATGCGGGCTTAGGTCTCGGTGACCTTGAAAGTCGCTGGCAGTCAGATGTTGACGGGGTCTCTCCCCGAGAGCGTGCGCTTGAACGGGTGCTGTGCCATCGCCGGACGCTGATGGCTCGAAATCCTCTTGGGGAGTGCTTCGATCAGCCTTTGCGGGCGGCGCTCTCCGCGTTGATGCAAGAGCAGCGCGTGGTGCCTGAAGCGGGTTCTGCCTCGGCCTTGCGCTATCTGCGTGACCGTATTTCCGTGCCGAGGGATATGCCGTTGCACAGTGCCCGACTGCTGCGGCAGGCCCTCGAGGCCACCGCTGCCCTGGATGGTGATGCGCAACCCCAGCCACTGCCGTTCGAGCATCGCTTCGATCAGGATCCGCGACCGTTTCTTGCCTGATCGACGCAGGCTCCAACGCGTGTGCGCAGCATCACTCGACCGATTGATCCCGGTCTTCTTGCGTTCCTTGCGCTCGCGCGAGTGTGCGATCAACCGACCCGAACCGATGACGACTGTTCAGCGCTTCCGAAGGCCCCGGCCGTTTGAGTGTCGGCGATGGCGGGGGCTCGATCAGGGGTTGCTTGCTGGTGCTCTGGTTGGTTACTCCACGTTGATGGCCATGCTGGTGACCCCGACTCCTGCTCCCGAGGTGCGCTCGCAACCTGACGTGTTGGCCCCTTCGATTTCTCGCAGCATGACCATCTGAGTCGGCGTCCGATCACGAGATCTGGTCTGATGTGAAGACAGGCAGCATCCTGCTGCGGTTACCTGAGATGAAGACCTTCGCTGTTTGATGGCAACCATCTGATGACAACCATTGCTCTGTTGGGCACCGGACTCCTGGGTGCCGCCGTAGGCAAACGACTGTTGAGCGTCGGTTGCAGCCTGAAGGTCTGGAACAGAGATCCAGTGCGTTGTGCTCCTCTGGTCAGGTCTGGTGCTGAGCAGCTTGATCACCCAGTCAAGACTTTGCATCAGGCCTCCACTGTGATCACTGTGCTGCGTGATGGCCCTGTGACGGCGCAGGTTGTGGAGAGTCTGGGGCCACTTGACGGACGCTGCTTGATGCCGATGGGCACGATGGGGATCAGTGAAAGCGTTCTTCTCGCTGAGCAGGTGCGCAATCAGGGAGGGACCTACCTCGAAGCTCCGGTGCTTGGGAGCCGTCCTGAAGCTTTGAAGGGAGAGTTGCTGGTGATGGCAGGTGGTGATCCGGCGACGTTCGAGAATCAGCTGCCCGTGTTGAGCCTGCTGGCTTCGCAGCCTCGATTGATGGGGGATGTGGGCACGGGTGCCGCATCGAAGCTCGCTCTCAACCAGCTGATTGCAAGCCTGACTCACGGGTACTCACTTGCTCTGAGACTGATCCAGTCCTCCGGGCTTGAGGTGGATCGCTTCATGGAGGTGCTCCGCCCCTCAGCGCTTTATGCCCCAACGGTTGATAAGAAGTTGGACCGCATGCTGTCTCAGCACTACGGCGACCCCAATTTCAGCACCGGGCTGCTCAGGAAGGATTTGCTCTTGTTTCTGCGAGAGGCTGAACTGGCCGGTGTGGATGCCTCAGCGCTCGAGGGACTGGCCTGCCTGCTGAGTCGCGCCGATGGCACCGAGCTCGATGATGGCGACTACTGCGCGTTGCATGAACTCACGGATGCACGCTCTTCAGAGAATGGTGGAGGTGTCTAGCTGAGATACCAGCGAATCAGGGCCAACACCTGGCCAGCGGCTCCGTGACCCGTGAAGTATTCGCCGATGACTGCTGCTGCAAAACCCACCATCGCAGTGCGTCCGTTCAGTCGCTCCACGGCGGCCAGGGCGGAGGTGTTCCAGGGACGTCTGGTGGTGAGACCTTCTCCGAAAGCCTCCAGTGGTTCGTATTGAAATCGCTGGTCTGGCATGCGGGCTCGGGTGCTGGTGCGGCCTAGGAGCTTATGCAATGCACCGCAAAAACTGAATAGTCTGAGCAAACTGTTTCCAACACGTTTCGTGAACGCCGACCATCTGCGTGCTCTGTTCACAAAGCCCTACGGGCAAGACGCGCCGACAGAGGCCCAGTGGCGTGAGCTCTACGACGAAAACGTCCATTTCAAGGACCCGACCCAGGAGCGTGAGGGAATCAAGGCCTACATCGAAGCCCAGGATGGTCTGATGCGTCGATGCGATGACGTCTACCTTCAGCCTGCATCCATTGCGATTGAGGGAAACACTGCCTTCGTCGAATGGGAAATGGGTCTGAAGATCAAGGGCATCGAATTCATCTATCCAGGAACAAGCCGGCTTCTGTTCAACGATGACGGCAAGGTCTGCGACCACCGTGACTATTTCGATTTCGTGGGACCGACGTTTGAACCGGTTCCCGTCGTCGGAGGCTTTGTTCGCTGGGTTTACAAACGCTTTGTGGACTGAGAACGACTCAGTTTCCAGACGGCCAGGCTGATCGCTGCCCCTCCGAAACCGAGAAAAAATGTGATGAGCGCTTCGCTGGTCATGTCAAGCAACCGTTAGCGAACTTCATTGTGCTGTAACTTTTGACAGCCTGTGAGAGCATTCGCAGTGAGTATATGTGCTTATCTTCGCTCCTGACAGCCACGCGGGGCCACAAAGCCGGCCAGGAGCTCTTAAGTTTCTTTAACAAACTTTTGTTGCCGTGCTTAGGACTTTCCTCTCCCGTCCTTTCCTCGCCGACCTCGGGCTGCTCGTGTTGCGCGTCTTCACCGGCGTGCTTCTGATGCACCACGGCTACGAAAAGCTGGCCAACATCGGTAATTTCGCTGATGCGTTTGTTCGTCCTCTCCATCTTCCCTTCCCGATCACGCTGTCGTACATCGCAGCTTTTTCAGAGATCGTCGGAAGTTGGATGCTGATCACAGGTCTGTTGACCCGATTCGGAGCCCTGGCCATTCTCGGAACCATGTCGGTGGCCATCTATCACGCCATTGTCACCTCAGGCTTCAACATTTATTTACTCGAACTGTTAGGTCTCTACTTCGCTTCCGTCGCGGCAATCCTCGCCGTGGGCCCAGGAAGGTTTTCAGTTGACGAGCTGATCGTTCGCCGGTTCGATCCTGACGTCCGCGATCAGGCAAGTCGTCTGGAAGCAGCATTTGTGTCTGACAGTGCCGCCAAGAGTGTTATGGATAGTGACGCAGTTGTTGATGGTGTCAGCTGAGGCTGACACCATCTCCTCAGTAAACAGCCTGGGGCAGAGTGAAACCGCTCTGCATGTGTTCAAAATCCAGCAGCACCCACGTCAGCCAGATCAAGACTGCAATCACACCAGATACTGCAGCAAACCGAGCGATGTTGCGTCCGATCAGCTCGAGCATGCTGATTTCCTTCATCGTTGAACTGCAGGGGACTTCATTCTGCTTGATCCCAACTTCAGTTGATGTCATTCCGCTTCGACACTCCCACAATCAGCCTGCTGGTGTTCGGTTGTCTGGTTGCTGGTCTGCAGGTGTGGTGGATCAGCTCGTTGCTGTTGCGTAATCGGCGACTTCAGAAGTCACAGCCTCTCAGCAGTCATCAATTCCGTCAGGATCTGGAGCGTATCTTCCGCCAGGAGCCCTGATCAGGAAGGTTTGCCATGTGCGGTCGGTTTGCGCTCTCTTCAACGGTGCAGGAACTGCCATCCCTTCTGCTCGAGGGGATGGATTCCGAGCATCAGGATCGCTACGCCCCTCGACCCCTGATCTGCCCAGGCGAACCACTGCTGGCACTGCGGCGTGATCAGTGCACCCAGGAAGCATCTCTCATGCTCTGGGGATTGATTCCCGGTTGGTCCAAGGATCCATCCCATGGTCCGAGACCGTTCAATGCCCGAGCTGAGACCGTGATGGATCGACCGACGTTTCGAGGATCATGGCGACATCGTCGTTGTCTCATCCCTGCAACGTCTTTCTTCGAGAAAGGACAGCGAATCCGTCGCATTGACCGCAGGCCCTTCTGGCTGGCAGGTCTCTGGGAGCGCTGGCAGGGAAGTGACGGCAGCGAAGTCGACACCTGCACCATTCTCACCACCACCCCAAACGCGCTCGTGAAGCCGCTCCATTCACGGATGCCCGTTGTGATTCCGGACGGGCTGGAGGAAGCGTGGACCGCATCGGCTGACGGCTTTCAGCTGAGGGTTTTGGAGCCACTGCTCAGCCCCTGGGATCCCATGGACTGGGAGGTGGTCGATGCTGTGGGCAATGGTCAGCTCTCGCTGTTCAGCGCCATGGACGGGTGAGGACCGCAGCATTCCTGATCGGAATCAGGCGAACATGTCCCGCCATGCCCGTTCCTGGCGAATGGCCTCAACGGTTCCTTCCGGTGGAAAACTGGACAGGAAGTCCTTGTCCTGAGTTGGTTGATACGGGCCTTGCTTCAGTTCGAACATCACTGAATCCGGTTTCAGCGCGACAAGGGTGTGGAACTGGTTGCCCGCCAGTTCCACACCCCGCATCGGCCCCCTGGCGGAGAGGGTTTCCCGCTGCAGGATGCTTCCTTGGTCATCAAGCACCAACAGACCGATCACGCCCTGCAACACAAGAAAGCACTCGAACCCCGTCGCGGTCACTGCGCGGACATGACGATGGGGCCTGACATAGGTTCCGGGTTGCAGCACGTTCAGGAAGCGCTGGACCAGGTCACTTTCCCTGTGGAAGTTGTGATGACAGCGCAAACGCTCCCGTTGACGGGCACTCATGGCGATCCGGTCGAACAGCGATTGATCAATGCGCTGGAGATCAGGCATCGGCCTCAGCGGCGTTGTTCCCTCAACCGTCGCATGGTGTTGCGAGGCATCATTCTGTTGTCCCGGAGTGTTGGCATTGAGTTGTCACGGTGTCGTGCCCGGGGGTGATGGCTGATCAGCACAAGGCCGATCAGCATCAGCAAAATCACGGCTCCGGCCCTCAAGCTCTGCAGCATCAGCTGATCGGATCCTCTCGGTCGGGGCTGACGACACCCTGTTCCAACGGAAGCAGTTCCTCATCCTCACTGGCACGACTACGAACAGGTGCGCTGAATCCCCGTGCGCGTGGATTCTTGACTTCAAACGGTCCGGGGGTGCCAGCCGGTATCGCCAGCCGCAGGGCAAATGACTGTTCACCCGGATCGACATCGCCGATGGATCCCACCCGGGTGCGGTTCTGAAGAACAGGCTCACCGCTTCGATCGAGAATGCGTGCATAGACATCCGTGTCCACCACAGATGTTCTGCCCGGATTGTTGACGGTGCCGCGAAGGACATAGCAGCTTGCGCCCTCCGGACTTGTGATGCTGGCCCTTGCACCGACGCTTGCACTTGGCTGCGCTCCCGGATCGGAAGCATCACACGGAGCAAGCGTCACGGAGGTGAGCCTCAGTTCGGCTGCCCATGCCGGTTGAGCGAGCAGCATCAAGGCTGCGAACAACAGTGGCAACAGCCTTCTCATCACAGACCCTGCAGGCGTGGCCGGACGCTATCAGGCCCGCCCCAGATGTGCGCAGTGCGTGCCACATGCCGCTAGAAGGGTGTGGAAAGACTTGCTTTTCTTCCCCAGCATGCAGAGCCCCTCGTCAATGCGATCGGTCAATTCGGGAGGACCGGAGGGCGGACTTGTCGCGATCGTGGCGATCGTGCTGGCAGGGTTGCTGCTGCTTGGGCAGGCTCTGTTTGTTGTCCCGGCCGGGGAAGTGGCTGTGATCACGACACTGGGCAAGGTGAGCGGTGCTCCGCGTCAACCGGGGCTCAATGCCAAGGTTCCTCTGGTGCAGCAGGTATGGCCCTTCAGCATTCGCACCCAGGTCAAGCCGGAGAACTTCGCAACTCTCACCAAGGATCTCCAGGTGATCCAGGCCACAGCCACCATCAAATACGCCTTGCGCCCGGATGAAGCAGGGCGGGTGTACAGCACGATTGCTAGCAGTGATCGCGATGTCTATCCGCGCATTATTCAGCCCTCCCTGCTGAAGGCCCTGAAGTCGGTTTTTTCGCAATACGAACTGGTCACCATCGCTTCAGAGTGGAATGACATTTCTGCCCTCGTCGCATCCACCGTTGCTGAGGAACTCGATCAATTCGACTACGTGAAGGTGGTGGGTCTTGATCTCACTGGTCTTGAGATCGCGGAGGAATACAGGGCCGCCATCGAGCAGAAGCAGATCGCTGAGCAACAGCTGCTGCGTGCCCAGACTGAAGTGAAGATCGCCGAGCAGGAAGCCCTGCGCTACGACACACTCAACAAGAGCCTGGATGACCAGGTGCTCTACAAGCTCTTCCTTGATAAGTGGGATGGTCAGACTCAGGTTGTCCCAGGGCTTCCGGGAGCTTCCGGCGGAACGCCGCCAGTGATTGTTGGTCGGCGTTGAATGAAAACCTCACTGATCACGTGAGACCTAGGTCGCCGGCAAGCCTCAAAGACTCAATGATTGTTCAATATTTTCACTGATCGATCGTTTTACAATGATTTAAATAGCAACATCATTGATGGCTGTTCAGCTGCTTTCCGCTTCGTCCGATTTAAGTGTTTTTTGGCAAGACGGTCCGGCATCAATTGATGTGAATGGTTCGGGTTTTGATCAGCTCGCCAGTGAAATTCTTTCTCTTGTTGGAAACAGTGGTAAAGAGTGGACCCTCATCTTGTCGATAGGTGTTCCCTTTACGATTAAAGACGGCCAGAAAGTTGATCGCACGGCAAACGCCTATTGGCAGCCGGAAAGTGTGGTGAATCTACTTCAGGCTTTGAAGAATAAGGGGATTATGCCGTCGACGCTTGGATATCACCCAGACCTTCAAAGTGATTCGCGAGAACATGTCTGGGAATATTGGGGTTTCCCGGCACCTGCCGATCAAACTCTGCAGAACCTGGCGGAGAAGACCGTCAAAGACATGATGGATTTCAATGCCGAAATCTCTAAAAATCCAGGTCTTCAGGAATTCAATCTTTTTCAAATTGAAGGTAAGATTGTGCTGAAGCAGGCCAAGAATGGGTTCGATAATTGGAGGAATTATATGGATTCCAAAAGTCTTCAAAATGTCAAACTTTTTGCCACTGGAAATTGGGCCGGAGCGCCTGTGTTTGCCGATGGTCCTGATGTTAGTCAGGGGATGTTTTATCAGATGTACAATTATTTTAACAAGCATGACACTACCGCGCCCAATCCTCTGGTGGACAAGCCAACAGATCCCTCCAATGCGCAATCACTTGGAACTGCGATGTTCGAATCTCTTCAGGGCATTGAAAACACGCGTATGAACGGATTAATCCTTGAAAATCCTGGTAAGTCTCCACAGATTTTTGATTGGTCTGACATGGAGCAATCTCATGCTCCAGTATTCCGGTCAGGCTCAACCGGAGTTGTGCAGGGTTCTGGATGGGGGAATGCTGATTTCCAAACATTCCTCAACGCGTATTCACAAGCCTTTGCAGGCTCTGAACGCAATCCAACTGGAACCGCTCCACTGCTTGGCGTTTGGGGTGCGGAACATGCAATTCCTGACCTCGCCGCAACCATCCCGCAAGACAATTTGACAGCTGCGATCTCCGGATCTGCTCCAAAGGGAGAAAGCAATTTAAGAATCGATCGTTATGGGCAGGATCTGCAACTTCTTTCCTCGACAAGTCAAACTTTTGAGGCAGAACTTGAGGCCAATGCTGATTACGCAAATGGAATTGGACTCTTCCCATTGCACGATTCCAGCGGAACGATCCTGGCATCTAATGGGAATCTGTTGGCGCCAACAGATCCACAGTACAACCAACAGGCTCTTGGGCTGTCTAAAGGTCTCAATCTGTGGTTTGAATTGGATGCTAATCAGTCACAGCTCTCCAGGCGGATTTCATTGTCGCTCGAGGGAAATACGAGCTATGCCTTGATCACTGACAGTCGAATTGATCAGCCTGGAGGGCTTTTTAATAGCATTCGTGCTGCAAATGAAGATGAGCAAATCCACATTGCTCCTGTCATTGGAGGTGATGGTTTTACGGTTGGATTTGAAGATTCTCTCTTGAGCAGTACTGACTACAACGACATTGTTTTTGACTTGTCGAATAGTGGTCTTTCCTCAGGCTTCAGTTATTCGTCTGTGTTCGTCGAACAAATGATCGGCATGTGACCTGCCTTTGCGACCATGGCTTTTGTGCTCCAGTTCACGATCTCAGCACCTGTTTCTGTGGTCGGTGGTCACATTGCTTGTGCATTCCAGGGATGATGACCACGATGTGATGGAGTCAGCACCCAGCTCTGATCCTGGGACATCATCGGTCTTGGATGATCAATGCCACGGCTCAAGACTGCTGTTGAGAACCGCCCGCGACGGAGGACGACCTGATGAACCAGCGTGCCGCCACAGGTCTGGTGCTGGTGCTTCTGGTGGGGTTGATCACTCACTGTGCTGACCGGATGCGTGTGAGGACGCGCTACAGGATCGTTCCTCAGCAAGGACCCGGGCGTCTGCTGCTTCCGCCGTCTCAGCCGCGTGATCAGACGCCAGGGCTGTTGATCTGAGAGCGGGTTCCTTGGCGAAGAAAAACTGACGGATTCAGACGTTCCGGTTCGGGTTGGTTAGCGGTGAAGAATCCCTCTGGAGGATCCCAATGTCCATGAAACAGCTGGAGACATTTATGGCCAGGGCCAATGGCAACGACAACATCCGCCGTGAGGTGGAGCAGTGCGCTGGTGACACGGCCTGTGTGGCCAAGGTGGGACTCCGCCACGGTCACAAGTTCTCTGCTGCCAACTTCAGTCGCTGGCAACGCGAGCACAACTGAGGTCACGGGCCGCTCCCCTTGGGAGCGGCTTTTCTTGTAACGGCACATTGACTGCAGCCACGCCTTTCAAGTCCGAACCTCTAGAAACGCTGAGACCCGGATGCGATTGCTCAATGCAGAACAGCTTCAGCAGCGAAATGGCGCACTCAATGGCTTTGATGTTGCTGGAGATGCAGGCTGAACTTGAGGAGTTCGCTTATCAGCAGGACATCCTGCTCACTGCTGAAACGCAACCCCTGCCCTCCAGTGCATTGGGCCATTCCACTCAGGCTTGATCGGGATCGAGGGGGAGGCCTCGAAGCCCCAGGGCAATCTGTCTCGCAGCCAGCAGCCCGGGATAGAGAAGATTGGCTCTGCGGGAGTCTCTGAACAGTCCATGCAGAAGCTGCAGCAATGGATCACTGGGCGTGAGCTGCTGGCACAGAATTGAAATGGCCTCGCTGCCATGCCAGATGCGATTCCCATCGATCAGAACGGCACCCTCGCTCAATTTGAATCCCTGCTGTCTGAGCTGGGATCTCAACTCATGATCACTGCGACCATCCTTGATCACCAGGTCCGGCATTCCACCCAGTAATTCGCTGCGGCGGGCGAAATGCCGGCAAAAGGGACAACCGCCGTCGTAAACAAGAGTGAGTGCCATGGCCGCAGTCTGGCGTGCCTCAACGCTTCCCAGTGAGCCCAGGTCGTCATTTCAGTCAGGTCATGAAGTGGCTGGAGCCCGTCAGTTCGTGGAGTTGAGGCGTGTTGCGCTCTGAACGGTAAGTTGAACCGATCGACGTATCGGACGCATCAGGCTCGAATGGCAGACAAGGAACTCCTCAGAGAGGTGGCGCTTGAGCTCTGGGGCTCAGTGAAGAAGTTGCGCCCAGGACTGCCCAGGGAGTCCCGCCTTGAGCTCACACTCAAGGCACTGATGATCATTGGTGATCTTCAGGACCAGGTTCAGGCAGCTGTTGTGGTGGGCCTCATCGCTGAGCAGGAACCCCCTGAGAACGAGCCCGAGGGTCAGGATGTGACCAAGTCGGCGGATGCGGCCCCTGAGGTGGAGCAGACCCCCGACGGTCGCCGGGTCGTGCGACGTCGCTCAAGGGCTGCCGGGTAGCGCGGTCAGGAGTCAGTGGCCGCACAGGTCTCCAGAACCGCTTGACCACGTCGGTGAATCTCCTGGGCGAAATCTGTCCAGAGCCCCTGTCCCCAGTAACGGAAGCAGCTGGTTTCAAGCAACAGCACATACATCAGTGCGTCTCGATAAGCGCTGGTCTGCGTCAGCGATGGCTGGTCAGTGACCCTCTGGTCAAAGATCTGATGGAAGCGAGCGCTCAGCCGCTGCATGGGCTCGAGAACATTGTCGTAACCCTTCACCCAGCTGAGGTTGTTGGTCCAGGAGGCGCCCTCCATGGAAAAACCGTCGTCAGCGTTGATCAGATCGCTGATGGCTGTGTTCATACTCTCCCGGTCGTCTGAGTCACCGACCCGACGCCAGAGACGGTGCTGGTGGACTGCCTGGATGCTTGGGAGTGCATCCCAGTTGATGCCCTGCGCGTCCAGGTGTTCGATGTATTCGGTGCCGTTGAGCGCAACTGTGCTCCCGGCCTCATCGCGCAGACGGCGATGGGCCTGGAGAAACGCATCTGGAAATTCGTTCATCATCACACCACCGTTTTCTCCATCGGCGATCTGACTCACGAGGGAGGGGACAACCATCTGGTCCACGCGTTGCCTGCCCAGCCCGATCGCCTCATGGCAGGGTTGCATCTGGCCAACGAGTTTTGTGTCTGATCCCTGGGTTTTGATCAGGGCTGTGATGCTGACCTCCTGCCCCGACGTGGAGCGGGCAACGAGACGATTGGGGAGATAGCGCTGTGCTGTGTTCAGGGGGGATCCATCCAGCTGCTCCACGCTGTGCTCCTGCACCAGCAGCCAGCGGTATCCAGCGTCACGAAGAGCATTCACAAGGGCAAACAGGGTGTCCGGATGATTGGGGAGATGCATCTCCGGCAGTGAAAAACCACGCACGCGTTGCAGTGCCTCATCACCGAACAGATCAGAGAACTGATGTTGCCAGGCACTGATCTGGAGTTTCAGATCGGGAATCGGTGTGGAGGGTGCAACCGCATGGCTCCAAAACGTGCCGAGCCATTCCACATGCCGCTGCATTTCAGCATCACAGGCCAGGAAATGCAGTGCCTGGGTAATGTCCTCTCGCCCCATCTGCGTCACGCCCCAAAGCAGATTTCCGGAGTAATCGAGCATGATTCTCGGGCTGCAGTCTTCTCTGATCAGCTGGGGAATCAGATCAGCCATGCGTCGGTAGCAGTGTGCAAAGGGCTCTGCGTTGTGGTGGTCTCCCTCATCGCTGTGATCCAGCATGTACTGCAGATGTGAGATCAATGCGCCATCGGGTCCTGCGGGAACCGTGGGTTGATGCATATGCAGTGCACAGGCGAAGGCCGAGTGCAGATCTGTCAGTTCACCAGCACTGGATGACGTCCAAAGTTGTGCTGGTCTTTGCATCAGCTCGCGAATCTCTCGTTCTCTTCCGCAGATTGCTGGATGCTGTGGCAAGTGGCCTGACATGGGAGATTCAATGTGGTAGCAGGATAAGTTGCTGCACTGACCTGATCATCTTTGATTGGGATTTTGGGGATCACGTTTGCTGCGATGATCGTATTGAAATCAGAATGGTTGATCAATGACGAACACATGTCGGCATTGCTTTGATGATGACGATGCGCATGACATCTTGTCTTTTACTGCGCGCGCTCCACTGTTCTGGATGTGACCGTCTTTGTTGTCCTGATGGGTTGATACTCTTCTGGCGTAACATCGGTGTGTGATGTCACCTTGAGATGTCAGTGTGTGATGTCAGTGTGTGATCTCTTGGTCCAGTTGTGATGTGACTCCCGACGGTCAATGAATGGTGATGTCAGCTTCATAAATTAACCCCCAGAGCTCAGTAAAAAACTGAGTTCTGGGGGCTTTAACCAGTGTGGCCACTGGTCTGGTATGACCGTTGCATTCGGATGAATGAAACGGCCTAGCTCGCTCGTTTTTTCATCGGCTTCCTGTCTGAATCTGAACGTCAATCGTTGGTTGAATCCGTTGCGAAGGACAGTGAATGAAGCAAAGGAATGAAACTGCAGAAGCGAATGATCCGACTGTGAGCGCCTGGGGCAGGGTTCCAGTGGGACATGGCTGCAGGGATTGATCAATGGTGATCCCTGATGAAGTGCAGCCTGGCGTTGGTTGGGGGAACCTCTGGAGCAGGGGCGGACAGCCGAATGGCTTCTCAGATCTGCTCAGGTGGAGTATCGGCCGTCATGCGGTGCCTCCAATTGGTTGATTCCAGTGTTGATGGTCTGCGTCACATTCGGCAATCAGTGCAATCGCGCATTGCTGATCATTGAACACTGGGCGAGGCTGAAACCAATGTGCCTGCGCTGTTGCTACCTCTTCAGTGGATCCATTCGCTGAGGTAAGAGGTGATCATCACGCGCAAGATGATGCAGCTGATGGTGGGTGCTCTGCTCACCGTGCAACCACTGGCACCACCGATGGCCTGGGGTGGTAATGACCATCACCACTCGGGAGGACACCATCATTCCGGGGGCGGCTCACACCACCACTCCGGTCATGGAGATCATCACTACCACCATCGCTATCAGCGGAATGCCTGGTACGGCCACCATGGTCGTTGGTACGGGCCCCGTTACTACAACCGCTGGAACTGGAACACATTTGGTGAGATGGCCGGTGCTGCAGTCATCGGAGGCTTAATCAGTTCTGCATTCCAGTCGAAAAACAGGACAATTGCCGTACCAAACAGCTCTTATCAACTGGATTACGACAGTGTTCGCGTGGATGGATCGATCGTCACATTCCGCGTCGATGGGGCACCGATGAGTGCTGACTGCACCAGTGGTTTCCTGAATGGACATGCGCCGACGAGTCGCGGTCAGGCTCAATTGGTGAATGCTGCCTGCACGGTGGCGTTCGGCAGTTGATGGTCTGACTGCAGTTGCATCGGCGCTTGGCGCATCTGTGTCCCCCCTGGTGACGGACGCTCAGGGCTCAGTCCTTGGCCCAGCGCTGGCTGCATCGACTTGAGCAGTTCATGTCACCGTCGGGGTAGCTGTAACCCGCCTGACGGGCGTTTTTTTCCACTTCAGCAGGGTTAGAGCCGTTGAAGGTGCGTGTGGTTCTGGCCTCGGCAGGACTGACAGTGCTGAGAACGCCTGCGGTGGCAATCAGAGCCAGGGTGAGACAGCGCATTGTGTTGTTCCATTCGCTCTGATCGTCGTTGCTGGAACGACTCAGGTCAAGAATTGGCAAGCATTGTTGTGCAGCGCCGGGATCAATCCGAAGCTTTAGCCATGGGATTGTTTCACTGTCCGCTGTGTGTTGGCCTCGCGGTCATGTCGGCGCTTCGCTTCATGGCCCATGTGGTGATGGCGATGCAGCTTGAGCTGCGTCGGGCCGAGCGATCTGCGCACCCGGCAGATCTGCTTGGCACGGTGTTTGAACTCTGAATTGACAGCTGGCCTGCAGCTGCCCATGACCGATTGGCGGCTCAAGACCAGACATCCGTTGTGATGCGGTTGAACCAGTGTGATGCGGTTGAACCAGATCGCGCCCTGTCAGGACGTCCAGAGGTCGTTGTTGAAGATCAGCCTCAGGTCACCGCAAACCGAGCACGCCCGTCAGTCACTGTTCCGAGACCACCCATGCGGTGGCAGCACGCTGGCGGATGTACAGGTCGGTCAATTCACGGGCCAGAGACTGAAGTTCCTGGACGTCTGTTGTCGAATTGATCAGTCGCTTGAGCGACTCTGCTTCGAACTGCTGGTCGAGGTTGAGCTGCATGGAACAGCGGTTTGCTGCGCGAAGCTTAAAAAAATGTCACGTCCCGTGGAGGGTCATCGTTCCGGTCTCCGATTCAGCCTTGCTCGCGCCCGGCCGGCACCGACGCCAGAATGTAACGAGTTCTTAACAACAGCCCATGACCCTCGGAGAGCTGTTCCTCGAAAGCCTGTCGACAGGAGTGATTACGGAAGATGAGGTCGATTGGCTTGCCTCTCATCAACACGCCTTCTCTCGTGCGGAAGAGGCCGCGGCCGTGCGTCTTGGTCGCTTGATGGACGAAGGTGTCGTGAACCTTGGATGTCGGGTTCCCTCCCAGTGGCTTCACCACCGTGAAGTGCTTGAGCATTGGATTGAGCCTTTGGGACGTCGTCGCCACGTCGTAGGGGGATAGATGGTCAAGAGCTGAGCTGGGCACCCACGGCTTCCGTGACCTGCATGTGGAGCAATCGCTGAGTTCCGTGACATCGTTGGATCAATTTCTCGTGTCTTGAATGTGAGGTTGGTCCCCTTGCTGAGCTGCGGAGGCTTGGCATTCCTGTTAGCGCTCTCGTCTGGAAACGCATCAGCGCGAACCGGCGGCCGCTTTTCGACGCCGTTCCATTCGATTTCAGCAGCACGTCAGCCGCCCGCTTCGTCTGTCCATGTCGTCTCTGGGACGCGGGAGAAGTTTGATCAGGCACGCGAGCTGATTCGGGGATTGACCATTCGCGATGCGATTCCCTATCTCGCCGAATTTTTCCTCGGCAGTCCATACCTTGCAATGTCCCTTGACGGTGATGGACCTGAACAGCTTCGTCTGGATCTCACACGATTCGATTGCATGCTGTTTGTCGAACAGCTCCTTGCGCTGGCGACTGCCAAGACGTTTGAGCAATTCGCGCTGCACACCCAACACCTTCGTTATCGCGATGGTGAGGTCGGTTACTGCACGCGGCAGCATTACTTTCATAACTGGGCTGAAGCGGCGCGATCGCAAGGTTTGCTCGAAGCCAGTGCAGTCTTGCCTGGGCAGAAATCCAGAAATCTGTCTCTGAATTTCATGTCGAATCATCGCGAACTCTATGCCCCACTCCAGTCAGAGGAGCTGTTCAGTTGCATTCGCGATTCGGAGAGTCGAGTCGCTCAGCAGTACATCCCCATGGCGATGATCGAGGCCGCTCTTCCGAGTCTGCAATCCGGAGATCTGTTCGCCATTGCGACAAGCGCAGAGGGTCTCGACGTTTCTCACACAGGTGTTGTGGTGCGCAATGGCTCGCGTGTTGATGCCATACATGCTGCACCAGACAAAGGCGTGATCCGTTCCAGATCGCTAAGTCGTTATCTGCGGTCTGTCCCCGATGCCATTGGATTGGTCATTGTGAGGCCAGTTATCAAAATGGGCTTCAATCGCTAGACGCGCTGAAACTTGACTCAGGGGATGATTCAGCATGCAACGTCCGTGTTTATCTGACGACGATTGCGTTACTGAACCAAGCCAAGAGGAGCTGGCCGTTTGCTGCCCTGATCACCTCGCTGGTTGGTTGATTTTGTAGATACTGAGAGCAAAGCATGCCATGCCGAAGCTCACCATCAGAACCAGGAGATCTTGTGTTGTTGCCACAGGACATTTGCAGGTAAACATATGTTAAGGCCTTTTTGCCGGAATGGTGTGTAAGGCCTTCAAGTGGAGTGTCCTGTGGCCACGCCGACGGAGGGCTGATGCCATCAAGAGCCTGTGGACGTGTTTGCGTTCCCCGTTTGGCTGCTGAGGTCGCCCTCAGGCAGAGCGTTTCTCATCTTTGAATCGGATCCCTCGCCGACTGTCGGGAAGTCGAACCACCGATCGTTCGTACCTCAAGCGGCAGCTTTGGTTGCGTAGGTGCTCTTCACCTTGCTGAAGCAGCAGCATCAGTTGCTCGTCAGTCATCACTGAGTCACAAAGGGCAATACCACCTTGGTGCAAACCAATCCGTTGTCAACCGATTCACTGTGACGGTTTGCGGTTTTCTGTTTCGGCCTGCTGCTTGCCCCTGTCAATGGGGGGGAGTGTTCACCGGTCTGCTGGGTCAACCCAAAGGGTGCCCCACGGCGTTCCACCACTGAGTTGGATCAGACCGCTTAAGTTGTGATCAAGACGACTCAATGCCTTGCCACTGATTCCCCGCTGGCAGTACATGACTGACGAAAGCAAGTCGCTGGTGAAGAGGAGCGCCGTCAGTTTGTTGGTGCTGCTCGTGGCGATTGCGCTGTTTCGATCACTTTTACCCTGGGCGTTGCTGGCAGTCGTCGCATGGTTTGTCTGGGGTTGGCTCAGTCGCCGTTGATCGTTCTGGACTGTCCCTTCGGGTACACACACGCATTGTCTGTTTGATTCCCGTACTGGCCGATTGTTGTCGATGCGCAGACATGCGTCCGTGTTTCCAGCGAAATCGTGCTTGGGGCAGAGAATTTGTGCAAGATCAAATTTATCTTGTTCGTGAGATCACAAAAGCGGCTGTTCATATCTTTGACACCTGGTGAGTTCCGTTCTTGCTCAACAAGAAGCTGTTGCCCTCGGATGAATCTGTTGGTTCGTCACGACGAGACTCACGATCGTGCGGAATTCTGTTACTCCCACGTTCACCAGGCTTCAGCGCCAGTGCGACCACCAGCACAAGCCCCTGAATCGTGACAAGGATCTGCTGAGCGCGTCAGCACGCTCAACTTTTGCAAGCGAACACAGAACCAGACCAGGACGTTCCTGCGAGCGCAGCCTCAGTTGTTGACGCAACGCGCTGGCGTCAACTTCCAGGCTGACCTGATGGTGAGGAGTCCTCTCCAGGTCATGAACCATCGACGACCTGGCAGCCATCGGTCCCAGCCGGGTCAAGTCAAATCTGAATCCAGTCATGCGTGAGGTGGATGACCCCACTGAGATAAGGAATGACCCGACCGGTGATCAGCACTCGCTCACCCATTAACTGGCAATGAAGAACTCCACCCCTTGAGGACAGTTGCCTCGCCTTCAGGTCGCGACGTCCGAGCTGTGTCGACCAGTACGGCGTCAGACAGCAGTGCGCTGAGCCTGTCACAGGGTCTTCGTTGATGCCGCAACCGGGCGCGAAAAACCGGCTGACGAAATCGGCATCCCGGCCTGCCGCGGTGACGATCAAACCTCGACCGGGCAATTGGGCAATGGCGCCTGGATTCGGTATCAGGGTCTTCACGTCCTCTTCATCCCTGAGCACCACCAGCAGATCAATCCCCTGCAAACAGGCAACTGGATCGACGCCGAGCGCCTGCTTGAGACCATCAGGTTCCGGACACGGCTGTGCGGGCTGAACCGGCAGATCCATCGTGAGCTTTTCGCCCTTGCGTCTCACAGTCAGCGCACCGCTGCGGGATCGAAAATTCACCAGTTGCAGGGAAGGATCGCGTTTGAAGACAACATGTGCAGCCGCCAGCGTTGCGTGTCCGCAGAGATCAACTTCACAGACGGGCGTGAACCAGCGCAAGTCGTGGTGCTCGGCCAAAGCGACGTAGAAGGCCGTTTCGGAGAGATTGTTTTCGGCTGCAATCGACTGCATCAGCTGATCGGGTAACCAGCTCTCCAGGGGGCAGACCGCTGCCGGGTTCCCTTCAAACGGCGATTCGGCGAAGGCGGCAACCTGTTCGATCGGGATCTGCAGTGGCATGGAAAGGTCAGTTGCCATGACCGTCATCGTCTGCGATCTGAGCGCTCTGGATTCGCTCCACCTGTGAAAACACAATCCAGGCCATTGCTGCCAAAGCGCCACCTATCCAGTCACTGCGCAGAAGTTCGACAAAGGCAACGGTGCTGGCAGCGATCCGCAGGACTCTGACAAGCACCTTCTGGATCGAGGGGCGTTGCGGGGAGTCGTTGACCATTCGTCCCGGTCGATGGAGCAACCACTAGAGCATCAACGACTTTTTCGGTCCTTGGTCGCACCGGGATCGTGCGCTGCCACTTGGGTCTGGGCCTTGTGGCGCTGGGAGACCCGGATTTTGATCTCGCGCAGATCCACGGCATGGCGAAACAATCTGTTACAAAGGATGGGTTATCGCTTTCCCGCTTCATGGACGACGCAAAATTCGGATTCTCT